>ERZ1699260.769-NODE-771-length-10456-cov-3.703940_pt1 | contig 10456 bp, 8 predicted proteins | sample MGYA00581519_ERZ1699260 | MGnify/ENA primary metagenome ERZ1699260 (study PRJEB42319, sample SAMD00040324) | human oral metagenome | material: saliva | host: Homo sapiens | study: EMG produced TPA metagenomics assembly of PRJDB4115 data set (Metgenomic analysis of... | reverse complement strand
ATTTGATTTGACGCGGATTATACACATATTCTTCCCTCCCTATCGTTGGAGTCGTCTGAAAAAACGGGGTATGATTCATTCAAACAAACGTGAGTATCGGAGGACATCATGGATTTGCACAATATCCGCGAAGATTACAGCAAGCGCGAACTATCGGAATCGGAATGCCATGCCGACCCGATTGTCCAGTTCGAGCAATGGCTGAACGAGGCAATTCATTCGCAAGTCAACGAGCCGACCGCCGTTAACGTCGCCGCCGTGGGCGAAGACGGCAGGCCGAACAGCCGCATGGTGCTGCTGAAAGAAGTCAATCCGCAGGGATTTGTGTTTTTCAGCAATTACTTAAGCCGCAAAGGACGCTCGTTTGACGCGCATCCGTTTGCCGCCATGACATTTTTCTGGCCAGAGCTGGAGCGGCAGGGGCGCGTTGAAGGGCGAATCGAAAAACTGGATGCCGCCGCTTCGGACGAATATTTCGACAGCCGCCCCTACACCAGCCGCATCGGCGCATGGGCAAGCGCGCAAAGCGAAGTGTTGTCGAGCAAGGCGATGTTGGTTGCCAAAGCGGCGGCAGTGGGCGCGAAACACCCGCTGCACGTCCCGCGCCCGCCGCATTGGGGCGGCTATCTCGTCATTCCCGACCGCATCGAATTCTGGCAGGGCCGCCCCAGCCGCCTGCACGACCGCATCCAATACCGCTTGGTTGACGGCAACTGGATACGCGAGCGGCTGTCGCCTTAAACTTTCCACAGCTTCAAGCCGATAGGGTAAAATCCCGACTCCCGCAAAAGGTCGTCTGAAATATAAAAACGTTTTAACAAAACTCGTTTCATTCGTTTTCAGGTGACCTTTTATCCGTAACTTATCCTGCCGCCACCGCCGCAGAAGAACCGTTTTCCGCAGCGGGTTGAATTTGACTTGCTCAAATTCAACCCGCTGCCATCAAACGCGTTAGGAGAACCCATGTCCAAGCAACCCACCAGCAAACGCCAATGGCGCGACGGCGCGGCCCCGTCTGCCAAGAAAACCGCCAAACCTTTCAAAAGCAAAGCCCGTCCCAAAGACGAAACGCGCAAAGTCGCTTCCAAACCTTACGGACAAAAAGTTTCAGACGACCTCAAGCCGCAAAACGCCCCCAAACAGCGCGCCGCTAAAGCCAGAAAACTCGTCGTCCGCAATCCCAACCAAAAAATCATGGAACGCGCGCGCGATTTGAAAGAGCGCCGCAGCGACTTGTCGCGCATGGAACCCGAACGCCTGCAAAAAGTGCTTGCCGCGTCCGGTGTCGGCTCGCGCCGCGAAATGGAAGAGTGGATTAACAACGGCTGGGTAACGGTCAACGGCAAAACCGCGCAACTGGGCGACAAAGTCACCCCCGACGACCACGTTACCGTCAAAGGCAGCATCATCAAACTCAAATGGGCCGACCGCCTGCCGCGCATCATCCTGTATTACAAACAAGAAGGCGAAATCGTTTCCCGCGACGACCCGCAAGGCCGCGTCAGCATATTCGACCGCCTGCCGCAGGCCGCCAGCAGCCGCTGGGTCGCCATCGGGCGCTTGGACATCAACACCAGCGGCCTGCTCATCCTGACCACCTCCGGCGAACTCGTCCAACGTTTCGCCCACCCCAGCTTCGAAGTCGAACGCGAATACGCCGTGCGCGTACTGGGCGGGCTGACCACCGAACAAATGCGCAGCCTCACCGAAGAAGGCGTGATGCTCGAAGACGGCTTGGCAAAAGTCGAACGCATCTACGAACAAGGCGGCGAAGGCGCAAACAAATGGTACAACGTCGTGATTAAAGAAGGCCGCAACCGCGAAGTGCGCCGCATATTCGAAAGCCAAGGCCTCACCGTCAGCCGCCTCGTGCGCGTCGGCTTCGGCCCCATCGGCCTGCCCAACCGCCTCAAACGCGGACAGTTCTACGAACTCAACCCCGCCGAAGTCGCCAACATCATCAAATGGGCAGATATGCTGCTGCCGGGCGAACGCCGCCGGAAGAAAAGTTAATGTAAGATAAATCGGGTCTGAGACCTTTACAAAATCGTCTCAGCCCGACAAAATCTTGCCAAAGTCATAAAAATAGTGGGTTAAGTTTAGACCAGTACCGCATTGCTCCGCCTTGTCCTGATTTAAACTTAACCCACTATTCACACATTAAAATCCAAATAAAAATTGACCCTGCGCTATCGTTGAATCTGCCAATACACTGCTATCAATACTTTTAACAATCAGCATGTGATATTTCTATGGAGCTTGAATCATGCCCCGTTTTTTTCTAAAAACCGTTTCCATACTCACGTTAGCAGCTTTGGCCGCGTGTTCCGGTCCACTCGAACACTCAAGTTCTTCACCTGAAAGTCTTCAGAGTCCACCCAACGCAGCACTGTCTACTGCCGCCGTTGCTGAAGAAAATCTGTCTCTTACAGAAAACACCGAACGCTACCAAGACCAACCCGACCAACCAGTCAAATCCGTTGCCCAAGAGCCTGTATCCACATTCAGCATCGATGTCGATACCGGCAGCTACGCCAACGTCCGCCGATTCCTGAACAGCGGCCAACAGCCGCCCAAAGATGCTGTACGGATTGAGGAAATCATCAATTATTTCCCCTACAACTATCCACTGCCTACTGACAACCGTCCATTTGCCGTTCACACTGAAACCATTGATTCACCGTGGCAACCTGAAGCCAAACTCATCAAAATCGGTATCCAAGCACAAGACACCGCGAAGAAAGACCTACCACCTGCCAACCTCGTTTTCCTTGTGGACGTATCCGGCAGTATGGATGAGGAAAACAAACTGCCGCTGGTTCAAAAAACCCTTCGCATCCTGACCCGACAACTGCGCCCGCAAGACAAAGTGACCCTGATTACCTATGCGTCAGGCGAAGATCTAGTGCTTCCGCCCACCTCAGGTGCAGATAAAGAAACCATCCTGAGCGCCATCGACAAACTGCGTGCAGGCGGCGCGACAGACGGCGAATCCGCACTGCAAATGGCTTATGAGCAAGCGCAAAAGGCCTTCGTACCCAACGGCATCAACCGCATCCTACTGGCGACCGATGGCGACTTTAACGTCGGCGTATCCGACACCGAAACCCTCAAATCCATGGTTGCCGAAAAACGCAAAAGCGGCGTTTCACTCAGTACCTTGGGCTTCGGCATGGGCAACTACAATGAAGACATGATGGAGCAAATCGCCGAGGCAGGCGACGGAAATTACAGCGACAACGACAACGAAAAAGAAGAGAAAAAAGTCCTGCAACAGCAGCTGACCTCCACACTCGCCACCGTAGCGCAGGATGTCAAAATCCAAGTCGAATTCAATCCTGCCACCGTCAAAGAATACCGCTTGGTCGGCTATACCAACCGCACCCTGCGCAATGAAGACTTCAACAACGACAGAGTAGATGCGGGCGACATCGGCGCAGGCCACAGCGTGACCGCCCTCTATGAAATCATCCCGCAGGGCAAACAAGGCTGGCTTGAAGAATCGCGCTATCAAAAAGCCCCAGCCGCTAAAGGCAGCAAAAACGAATACGCCTTTGTCAAAGTGCGCTACAAACTGCCTGGACAAAAAGACAGCCAACTGATGCAGCAAGCCGTCCCCGTCGGCAGCAAACCGCTTGATCAAGCTGACAAAGACACCCTGCTCGCCCTTGCCGCCGCTTCCTATGCCCAAGCCTTGCGCGGCGGCGAATACAACGGCAAACTCAGTTGGAGAGACATCGAAAACATGGCACAAAAAGTCCAAGGCGATGACCCGTTCGGCCTGAAGTCCGAATTTCTCCAACTGGTACGTACCGCCGCCGGACACAGAGGAACATCAGGTCCTTTAGTTAAAGAGTAAAATCTCAAAAGGTCGTCTGAAAACTTTTCAGACGACCTTTTATACACCCTGCCTCAACCACCATCAGGAGCCGCTTCATGTTCACACTCAAAACCGACAACGACCGCCTGCTTCTCGCCTCCCCCGATTTGCGCGCGGAAATTTATCTCTACGGCGGGCTGCTCAACCGCTACGAAATCCGCCGCCCCGACGGCACATGGTTCAACATCGTCAAAGCCTACGACACCCCGCAACACGCCCGCGAGAGCCTGACCGAATGGTTCCGCAGCGGCAAGCTCAGCCCGTACGCCTGCCGCCTACGCCACGGCAAATACAGCTTTGACGGCAAAGCGTATCAGTGCGGCAAATTCAAACTCGCCGAACACGCGGCACACGGTTTGATGTATGACCGCGAGTTTACCCTCGTCAACAGCCATGCCGACGACCCATCCGCCGAAGTCGAAATCCGCGCAGATTACGCACAAGACGACAGCGGCTATCCCTTCCCCTTCAGCCTGACTGTCCGCTACCACCTCAGCGCAGACGGTTTAAGCATCCGCTCCACCGTCCGCAACCAAGGCGCAACCGCCATGCCGCTCGCAGACGGCTGGCACCCCTATTTCACGCTCGGCGGCAAAACCGACGATTGGTCGCTGGAAATCGACAGCAGCAAACGCTTGGGCTTCGATGCCGATTTGGTTCCCGATGGCAGCATGATTGACGACACCCGTTTTCAGACGACCTCAAGCCTGGCAGGCATCGAATTGGACAACAGCTTTGTCTTGGCACGCCAAAAGCCCGCCGCCTGCACGCTTTCAGGCAACGGACTGACCCTGAGCATTTACCCCGACGCATCCTATCCCTACCTGCAAATCTTCACCCCATCGACCCGCGACACCATCGCCATCGAAAACCTCAGCGGCGCACCCGACTGCTTCAACAACGGCTTAGGGTTAATCAAGCTGGACGCGGGAGAAGAAGCCGTATTTGAAACGCGCTACCATATCGCAGCCAACCGTCCGTAAGCAGCCCGAATCTTTACCGGCAAAGCAAAGGTCGTCTGAAAACGCCCAATCAGGTTTTCAGACGACCTTTTAACCAACTGATACACTGGTTTCTTTGACTGAAAAAAACAGCCCTCGTCAATAAACCTAGCATTTTCAATCAAATATGCTGTATTGAATCATAACCTGACCGAAATAGCGTTGCCATATTTTTTCTTTTACCCCACTAAAAGCGAAGTCATACTGAGCGAACCGGCGACAAGGTTGTCGTTGAAAAACGTAATGGCATCATCCGGCTCGCGCAATGCCATAATACAAAGAAAAGGCAGATAATGTTCCGGCGTCGGCACGGAGAGCATCGCCTTTTCGCCCAGCCGTTCGTAATGAATCAAAGTATCGTCATCCCGCTCAACAATCGCCTGATTGACTGTTTCACGGAACGCAAACGCCCAGTCATAACCCGCACCGATTTGATTAATATGCGCCCTACTCATCACGCTCAGATTATGGATAATATTGCCGCTGCCGATAATCAACACGCCCTGTTCGCGCAAAGCTGCTAATTTTTTCGCCAAATTGAAATGCCATTCCGCCGACTGCGAACGGTTAAGGCTAAGTTGTACCACAGGAATATCGGCATCGGAATACAGAAATTTCAACACCGCCCACGCGCCGTGATCAAAACCGCGCGTCGGGTTCAGCTCCACATTTTCCGATTGTAATAACGACCGAACTTGCTCCGCTAATTCGGGCGAACCGGGCGCCGGATACTGCACTTGGCTCAGCTCTTCAGGAAATCCGTAAAAATCGTAAATCATTTCAGGATGTTCACCCGATGTAACCTGCAAACGGCTGCTGTACCAATGCGCCGAAATCATCAAAATCGCTTTGGGTTTGGCAAACTTTTGCGTAATCAGGCTGAGATTTTGGTTGACAGGATTTTCCTTATCCAACACATTCATCGGACTGCCATGCCCGACAAACAATACAGGCATTTTTTTCATTGTTGCCTCCTTAAAATATTTGATGAGGCAGATTGTACGGATAAATGATTAAGCAATAAATCTCAATTTATGAACAACATATTTTCCCAGTAGGAAATGATGAAATATTCTTTGGCTTTGCTGCAAAGTTAAAAATAGGTCGTCTGAAAATGGTTTCAGACGACCTTGGTTTACTTCTTAAAAAGTGTTGAAGCTAATCCCATCGAGCTGTATTTTTAGTCATAAGGAAAATCTTTTTTATATTTTTCTCCAAATTACTGAAAGTTTAGCTTTAACTGCTTGGAAAAGTGCCTTTTTCCAATGATTAGCTCTACTTTCGTTTTCAATAACAGAGTCTATATTACATTTTTCAAAATCATCCATAAGTGTGCCATTCATTTTATGGCTTTTCATTTGGACCCAAATATCAGATAAACTTCCAGAGGAAGATACAGAAAATCTATCTGCCAAATGAAATTTCTCAAAGTGAAATTTGATTTTATCCTTTTTATCATCTGACCAATCATTTGGTGGAACAAGATAATAACAAACTGTTCCAAAATCAGTTCCATCATCAATATATTCCGCATACAACCACTGTTCGTTAAAAAAACAATCCTCATCCAAGTAAGGATGAATTAATTGTTTATTTTTTTCTGTAGGGAAAAATTCTTTTTTAAATTCTGTATTACAATCTTTGCATACGGGAATTAAGTTATAAGGAAATACTGAAAAATGTCCATATCTTGATTTTGGTAAAAAATGATCTATTTGTGATGGAGTGTTAATTCCTCCACAAAATGGACATCTTATTTTAGGATTTTTAGCTGAATTAAGTACAGCATCGTATACTCCTCCGCTACGACAATCACGAAGACAATAATCATATAATTTAACCATATGAGAATTACTCAATGTATTACAAATTACTCCATCTGGTTCAATAGGAAAATCTGTATCAAACCTGTATAAATCATTTAATCGTGCATATTCTTCATAATCATTCCCTATATCCAATAGATATTGTTTATTAGATAATACATCACTTGTGTATTGAGTATTTCGACTGCAACACTCTTCAATTATATTTGAATAATTTAGGAGTTCAGAAGGTAAATTTAAGCGAATCACTGGCGGTTCCCTCCATCTCTATCATCTCTAATTCGTACTAAAGTTTTTAATAAAATCTTCGCTTCGGTTCCCAACTGATTACCAAATTCAGATACTATGTCATCATATGATTTTCCTGTGGCTACTATTTCAGTCAATAATTTATGAAAGCCTGATTTAATCACTTCTAAACTAAAGACTTCTCTCGTTAGAACACCAACATTTTCCCCAAATGTTTCAATATCAGGTCTATAAGGATTTGTAACTTTTCCTGTCCGCTCTATTTTCCAAACACAAGATCTTGGTATTTCCTGCAATACAACAGGAGAATGTGTAGCAATAATGGCTACTCCATTCCTGTTATCTAATAAATCAGATAAAGCACGAACAAAAGCAGATAATAACGGTGGATGAAGGTGGCTTTCAGGTTCATCAAGCAAAACTAATGTTTTTTCTTCAACTTTAGCTACTAGCTGGGTAATAATTAGTAAAACCGATGCATGTCCAGAGCTCATTCTTCCAATCGTTTTTAAAACCTTATCTTTAGAGATCTTCTCATCTATTAAATTGCTTAGATGCATTTCTGCAAAATTATCATCCGACTCAAGGTTATTAATAGCATTAAGCCAACGTTCCTTCTTGGCAAAAAAACTCCTACATTCATGAAAAGATTTCCAAAAATCCTGTTCAAAATACTCCCTTGGCGTTTTTAATCGTGTGTCTGATTCTTTTAACCCAATGTAAGAATAATATTTTAGATCATCATGATTTGGCACAAATGGATCAAAAATACTGAAAGATACTGCTACTAAATAGCTAAAATAATCATTGTCAATTTTTTTCTTAAAAAAATCTGAAGTATAAAATCCACCATCATCATAATCTTGTTTTGTGAATGATTTAATCATTCCGTTCAATAATGTTGTTTTTCCTACACCATTTCTACCAATAATCGCATGAATATTGGTACTCGGTGTTGAGTTTGCGCTTACATTGAAATCTAATTCGATATTTCCCATGTTCTCTTTTTCAGGACGAATGAAAGAAAACCTAAAATCAGTTAAAGGTGATTTACCATTTAAAACTCTTCTAAATTGTTCTTTAACTGTTGTTTCTCTTATATCTCTCATTAATGAGGTTTGGAAAACAACCTCATTCTCAAATTGTTCAAATAATTTAGATTTATAAGCAACATCATTTAAATTTCCTAATATATATTCTCTTGCTTTTTTTGTGAGCTTCATAATTGAATTGTAGAACTCAACATCTTCAGCCAAAGAGAAAAAATTTTCAGGCAGAGATTTAAAAGTTTTCCCTTGGCATATTTCTATGATTTTCTTACAAGTAGGAGTTTCAGGTGTTTGACCTTTAAATCCAATTTTAATATTACCAATAGGATGAACTTTTCCATATTCATCAATATAATTCATAAAAAACATAGTAATATAAGAATAGTCATTCCAATTATCGTAAGTTAAACAGACTAAATTTCTAGCACTAGAAGGAAGTCTTTCATTTCTATCTAATAATAAAAAGTTCATCATTATTCCTTGATTAATTATATTGAATTCATAACATATAATGGATATTTACCATTCAATCCTGATCACGACAATCCACCATTGAAAGCGCAATGTCTATTTGGGTGCAAACTGTTCCACATAAACTTTCAAGCTCTTTGTTTTCAAATTCTCATCTACTTTCCACTTCAATTGGCACAACATTTTGCCCGTGTTACAGCGCAAAATCCAATTCTACCGTGTCTTTTCCGATTTCCCAGTATAGGACTGGATTATCTTTAGTAACGTAGCAATTAGTTTTGCAAGGTATATTGTTCGGTCGGTGTGCCTTTGAATTCGGTGAGAATACAATTTCTTTCGAACGAGATCTCTGCATCCCAAAAGCTTAGTGCAGCAAGTAGCTCGACATCTAAACTGATGGTTTTAACGGCATTATCTTTATGGTTGGAAGGTGTAAGATTTGACATTTTTAATGCGTGGCACGATATGCACTAAACCGCTGTCTTTTGGATGAGGTCGTTTTGCACGGTTTGGCAAGTGTCGTTTTGCACACCGTTTTCCGCCCATTTTTTGAGCATTTCAAAACCTCGGTCGTCTGAAATTTGACGCCACCCTGCCCAAGTGTTATTAATAATTCCTATTCACAAACAAACAGGAACAAACATGAAAAAAGTTGGTAATAAAGTAGTCGTTATAGGCTTGGGCGCGGTTGGGGTCAGCTACGCCTATTCCATGCTCAACCAAGCCTTGTGCGACGACATGGTTTTAATCGACATCAACCGCACGCGCGCGGAAGGCGAAGCGCGCGACTTCCGCCACGGAATGCCTTATGCCGCCTCGCCTGCGCGTATTTACGTCGGCGATTACGATGATTGTTCGGATGCGGATATCGTGTGTATTTGCGCGGGCGCGGCGCAGGCTCCCGGCGAAACCCGTTTGGACTTAATCGACAAAAACCTGCGCATCTTCCGCGACATCGTTTCGAAAGTCATGGCTTCGGGCTTTGACGGCATCTTCTTGGTTGCCTCCAATCCCGTGGACGTACTGTCTTATGCCGTCCTGCGCTTTTCAGGGCTGCCCAAAGAGCGCGTTATCGGCTCGGGTACCATCCTTGACTCTGCCCGTTTCCGCGTTTGTCTGGGCAACGAATTCGACGTCGCACCTTGGAGCGTCGATGCCATGATGATCGGCGAACACGGCGACAGCATCATTGCGCTTTGGAGCACCGCCAACATCGCGGGTATGTCGGTTCAGAAGATGTTAGAACAATCAGAAGACGGGCAGGCGCGTATGGACAAAATTTATACTACCGTGCGCAATGCCGCCTACGAAGTCATCGCCGCAAAAGGCTCAACCAGCCACGGCATCGGCATGGGTTTGAGCCGCATCTCCAACGCCATCCTGCACAATCAAGGCGTCGTGCTGCCCGTCTCCACCCTGCTTGAAGGCGAGTTCGGACAAAACGGCGTGTATATCGGCGTACCGACCGTCGTCAACCGCCAAGGCGCGGTCCGCATCATTGACCTGCAACTTTCAGACGACGAAGCCGAACGCTTCGCCCGCTCGGCGGAGCTGTTGAAAAGCTATCAACGCAAAGTCGATGAAATGGTCGGATAAACAGAATAGCCTCTAAGTAAAACGTCGTCTGAAAACCGGCAATTCGGTTTTCAGACGACGTTTTTTATTCACAAACCTAAGTCCTATTTTTCTGCTTTCAACACTCTTTGCCGGCGTGTTTCGCTCAACACCATGCCTGCGCTGACGGAGACGTTCATGCTTTCGACCGTGCCGAACATGGGTATCGACACCAGCATGTCGCAATGTTCGCGCGTCAGACGGCGCATGCCTTCGCCTTCGTTGCCCATCACCCATGCCGCGCTGTCGGGCAGGTCGCAATGGTACAGGTCGGCGTCGCCGCCCATGCAGGTGCCGATGATCCAGAAGCCGGATTCTTTCAGCTCGCGCAGTGTGCGGGCGGGGTTGGTTCAGGTGCTGTAGGGG
>ERZ1699260.767-NODE-769-length-10512-cov-3.887819_pt1 | contig 10512 bp, 7 predicted proteins | sample MGYA00581519_ERZ1699260 | MGnify/ENA primary metagenome ERZ1699260 (study PRJEB42319, sample SAMD00040324) | human oral metagenome | material: saliva | host: Homo sapiens | study: EMG produced TPA metagenomics assembly of PRJDB4115 data set (Metgenomic analysis of... | reverse complement strand
TGCCTCGCCTTAGCTCAAAGAGAACGATTCTCTAAGGTGCTGAAGCACCAAGTGAATCGGTTCCGTACTATCTGTACTGTCTGCGGCTTCGTCGCCTTGTCCTGATTTAAAGTTAATCCACTATATGTTGTTTTGGGAGCGTATGGGAGAGGTCGTCTGAAAAAAAGCGTTCCTGCCAAACCCGAATGATCCGAAAGCAAACCTGACAGTAAGTCGCAGGCTTGCATTTAGGAAGGATTCAAGGTTTTGCAGGAACGCCGGCATCATTGAAAGCACAGTTCGAGCAAGTATTTTGCTAACTGAAATGCCACACTGTTTTTCAGACGACCTATCGGATCAGTATCGGATATCGACGGTTACTTTGTCTTGATATTCGCCCGGAGTGTAGTCGGTGTTTTTGACTTCTGCCGCAACGGTGTATGTCTTGCTGCTGCCGTCGCCGGTGGCTTTTTGCCAGCTGCCCGTACCGGAAGGCTGGTTGCCCCAGAGGTGGGCGTTTGTATTAGTGCCCTTTTTGAGGCGGTAGGGGACTTTGTCGGTGTTGGCGGGATTGGTAGATTTCATCTCGCCGCTGCCTTCCTGATTGCCGTTGGAAGGAATCAAACCGACGGTGTAGGGCGTGCCGTTGGTGCAACGGACGGTGAGGTTGCCCGACTGCTTCAGGTCGGTGCTGCCGGCGGTGTGTGTGCCGAAGTCGATGTCGTCGGCGGAGATGAATTCGCAAACGGGCGCAACATGGGCTTGGACAACAAAAGGGAAGCGTTGTCCTGTATTCAAGTCGTTTCCGCAATCTGAAGGGTCAGGAGTACCATAACGTTCTGCCTTCCAGCTTAATACGGTGGAGCCGCTGGTAAAGTCTGCAATGTAATAATCCGAAGCCGTAGTGGGGATGGTGTCGCTTTGCCCACTGACTAATCTAGCTCTAATGGGGATACTGCCAGTAAAGGTGCCGTTTAGCCCGATACGTATGACGTCGGTTCCAAAGCTGCTGGGAGAGTTTGTCGTGTTATCCGTTCCCCAGTTGGTGTTATCGGGTTTAAGTAAGGATAGTTGCAGTGTTTGGGCGTTATTCCTGCTATGAACCATTTTTCGGGGGGCATATATGTTTGTAAACCTTCTCCCCCCGTCAATATTGAAGCACAAGCGCACTTTTACGGTGTAGTTGTCGTTATTGATACATTGGTAGTGGATGGTGGCTTGAATATCTTCCGGCTGGTTGTTGTTTAGAAGGTTGATTCCATTGCTTTGACTTCCGAATACTAAGGCAGGATGACCTTTGAAGGTTCCATTGCCTTGTACCGTTGCTGTGCATTGTACAAACCTGCCGGCTACACCGCTGTTTGCCCAAGCTTGCCCTGCGGACAGGGACAACAGTCCGAATACGGCAGGCAATGTCATTTGTCGGAAAAGACGGTTTGCGGTTTTCAGACGACCTCTCTTTATATTTATCTGCATATGATGTCTCCCAGTTCCGGGATGGAATCCGGATTGTGTGTTTCAGGGTAGTCCGCTTCGAAGGTGCAAGTGCCGCCGTTTTCGGGGAGGATGACGGTGAAGCGGTTTCTACCTTCTTTCATGCTTTCAATATATGTTTTGCCGTCGAAGCCGGTTACGGCTGCCGGTGTGCCGTCTTCGGCAGTAATGCTGCCGCCGCTCGGGAGTAATTGGTTTTGTGCGTCTTTCAGCGTCATGGTGGCGGCGCGGGTACGCTGGATTTTAAATTCGACGCGCATGCCCGAGCGTTCGGGCGGAGCGATTTCGGCGACGGTGTGTTCAAGCTGGACGTCCAGCGGCAATTCGGCAATATCGACGCTGACGGTGTTTTTTTGGTAGGCGGAGAGGCTGGGGATCAGTGCCAGCCCTTTGCGGTTGGTTTTGCCTACGGGCATACCGCCTGCGCGGATGGGGACGTCCGCCATATCGCCGGTGCTGACGACGGCGAAACTGTCGTTGACTTGGCGGGTGGCGAAGAGGCTGCCGCCCATGAGGACGAGGCCGCCCCTCCAGCCTGCGTTCCAGTTGCTGTTGCCGCTTTGGCTGTAAACGTTTGCCCAGCCGTCGCCGTAGGTGTTTTGATGGCGGATGTTGCCGTTAAAGGTGTTGCTGCGGCTGCCGTTTGCGTTGTCGTTTTGCTGCCAGCCTATGCCCCAACTGGTGCTGCCCATGCCGCTGCTGGTTTTGTTCAGGGTTGCTTGGTAGCTGTTGTTTTGTTTGTTTCTGCTGATGCCTGCGGAGGTCGAATAGCCGTTGTCGAGGCTGACGGAGAGGCCCGCGTGGAAACTCAGTTCGCGCCTGTTGCGGAAGTTTTTATTGGCGCCGGCGTAGAGCGAGGTGCGGTTTTTGAAGCTGCGGCTCCAGCCGAACGAGCCTACGCCGTCGGCGGGACTGCCTTCGGTGTGGGAATGGACGTAGGACAGGCTGAATGAACCGAGTTTGTCGCTGCTCCAGCCTGCGGATGCGGAGGCGGATGTGGCGGGGTGGCGTGTGGCTTTGAAAAAGTCTGCGCCGTATGCGGTATCGCCCAGTTCGGCAAATTGCCCGTTGGTACGGCTTGCGCCAGCGCTGAAGGAGAGCCTGTCCCATTGGGTGCTGAAAAACGCGCTGCCGCGCCGTCCTGTTTTGCCCGCAAAGCGGCTTTCGGCATAATTAAGATTGAGTTGTCCGAGCGAACCCAATACGGTATCGGCGGCAATGCCCGCCTGACGGTAGCCGCGCGCGGCTTCGCCGTGGATTTGGGCGGTCAGGGTATTGCTGACGCCGTAACGCAGCGTGCCGGAGGCGGCGGGGTCGGATTGGTATTTGGCGGAACGGATGCCGTAATCGCGGCGGACGTAGCCTGCTTCAAACGACCATTCGTTCAAGCCTTTTGCCAAAAGTCCGCTGCCGCCGTAAAGCGGCATATCGACGACGACGGTGCGCCCCAGTACGTCGGTGGCGACGACTTGGGCGTTGCTGCGGCCGCTGATGGACGGCGGCAGGATGAGTTCGTATTCGCCCGCTTCGATGTCGCGGCTCATTTGTTTGACGCCGTCGAGGTAGAGGTCGACCGTGCCGGGCAGGGTGCTTTTACCGAGGTAGGAGCGCAGTGGGGCGGTTTGTTTCCACGGGCGGGTGTTGTAAGTGCGGGAGATTTTGATACCGCCGATGCGTGTGCCGCCCCATGAGCCGATTTGTCCGGTCAGGGTGTCGCCGACGGTCAGCGATATGCCTTGTTCGGGCCAGACGGTGCGCCAGTAGGTATCCAGGCGGGCGGTATTGCCGTGGGAGCCGCTTTCTTTGTTGCGGCTACGGTTGGCAAATTGGGTGTGGTTCAGATAGCCCCAAGGCGTACTCAGGCGCATTTCGCCGAAAACGCCCTGCGTGCCGTTGCCGGAGCGGTTGCGCGAGATATTGGCGTCATAGTTCAGAACGGCGGCAAAGCCGGGTTTGGCGATGGCGTAGCGGTTTTCCTGCGGTGCGCCGATTCGGGCGGTTTTCAGGTCAGGCTGCCATTCGAGGGGGGCGGTGAGATCAAGGGTTTGCGCGGCGGCATCGTATTTCGCCTGCAATCCGGGGATGGTGGAGAGTTCGAACCATACGCCCGCGCCGGGTGCGGATGCGCCGTCCTGTATTTCAGGCACAACGCCGTTTTTACCTGCTTCGGCAGCTTCTGCGTCGGGCAGGGCAATGCCGTAGGCGCGCAGGGATTCGGGGCGCGCATACAGCACGCCGTTACGCGACATGAAGGGTTCGATACCGTCGCGTATGCTGCCGTTGATTTTGACCTGCGGGTAAACAGTCAGCCATGCCTGCTCGTAGGCAGCAGGTGCCGCCTGCGTCAGGATGTCTTGAGCAGGAGAGGGCAGGGCGTAGAAACACAGCATCAACGCGGCACTCAGCCGGGTGAGCCGTGTCCTTAGGTCATGGGGCGGCAAACCGTACCTCCGTTTGGATCGGCATACCGTTTACCGTGGCATTCAGACGACCTTGGTTCAGAGAGGCGGGGGAAACTTCCAATTCGCGTTTCCAAGTGTTGCCCGGCAGGACGTAGCCCGCCAGACCGTTTGCCAGCGTCAATGCGTCTTTGGCAGAGGTCGTCTGAAAAGTAATATTGCTCAGTTGCGCATGGGCATTGCCCGTGTTTTCGGCAACCAAAACCGCTTTGCCGTTCGCGGCTTTTTCCGCGCGCCATTGCAGCTTCGGTTCGGCATTGTTTTGAACGTTGACAAACAGCGGCAGCGAATAGCGCATCACCAACTGAATGCCTTTTCGTGGTTTCGCATCGGGAGCGGGCAGCTCGTCCACAATCAGGCGGTAGGCTTCTTCAGTCTGTTTGTCGGACGGTTTGACGCGCATCACGCGGAACTGCTGCTGCGCACCCGCTTCCAGTTTGACCATGGGCGGGCTGGCAATGACGGCATCGGTAGGTTCGAGCACTTCACCGCCGTTTGCGTCCTGCGTCCAGCGGAATACGCGCACTTGTGCCGTCAACGGCTCTGCGCCCTTGTTTCCCAAAGTAAAAATACCCGCCCGCTGTTTGGCGGGCAGGGAAAGCGATGTCGGACTGACTTGCAAGCCGGCGGCATGGCTTGGTAAAACCGCTGCCGCCGTCAGCATACCGACAAGTGTGCTGATTGCTTTTTGCATGAGGATTTTTTAGTTGTTTTGTTTTAAGGGAGTAAACCGGATTAGTAGGTCAGGGTTACTTTTACGCGGTCTTGGTAGGTGTCAGGGGTTTTATCGGCCAGTACACCTTGCTCGATTTTTGCAAAGACAGGAATATTGATTGCAGTACCTAATCCCTTACCTGTTAGTGATAAAGCATTATTGTCCTTGCCCCATTTGTTTGTGCTTGCAGTTTCTGTACCTAGCTGTGCAGAGAGGCCAGATCCAGTAACGGTTGGTTTATAGAGCTGATATGCGATTTTTTCTTGGCTTGACAAGCCTGTCATCTCACCACTTCCTTCTTGGCTATGAGAACTTTCGGGATCCATGGCGACTTTAAATGCAGTGTTTTTGCTGCAATTAACAACAATGCCTTGTGCGGCATTGCCTTTGTTCATGCGTTCAAGGGCAGGGCTGTTTGTTTCGGCTTTTTGTTCGCCAAAGTCAATGTCGGTACCGCTGGTAGGATCGCTTTCAGACGTAATGGGGCCACTAGGCATGCCACTGGTAGTTGTAAAAACTTCGCAACTACCGGCGATTTTAATTTTGACATTGAAATATTGCTCTGTGCCACTGGAAACAACAGCTGCCATTGCAGAATTGCCCATCATCATGAGAGAGGCCAAAGCCAGAGAAGTTAAAGTAAAACGTGTTTTCATCGGATTTATCCTTGTATGTGAGTTTAGGTGTGTATTGACACAGTCTCCGTAATATTTCTGTGTAACTGATATACGGCAGGCTTTTTTGCCTGAACGGTATATATGACATTATTATGATTTGTGATTATTGTTGCAACTGTTATTGTTTGGTATTTTATAAGTTCCTGTGTTTTTTGTAAATTTTTGTATTATTTTTTGTTGTGTTTTTGCAAAGATTATATTTTATTCGGTATTTAAATTGGATAAAGGGTCGTCTGAAAGCGTTTAAAAGAAGCTTTAGTTTCTTGAGGTTGGCTTTCAGACGACCTTTGCAGATGTTTGGGGGCGTTGGGAAATAACTGATGGGCAATAGCCCGACGGATATTGTGGATGATGGGGTGAATTGTCTTTGCAGATAAAAAGGTCGTCTGAAAATCTCGGTTTGAGGTTTTCAGACGACCTTTGTGTTTCTATCAATCCGTCAGGCGTTTACAGGTTCGGATTGACGATGATTTTGACGGCGGATTCGTTGTTGTGAATCAGACGCTCGAAGCCTTCGGAAACCAGCTCGTCCAGCTTGATGCGCTGGGTGATGAAAGGTTCGAGGTTGATTTTGCCTTCTTCCACCAGTTTGATGGTTTCGGCGTGGTCGTTGCAGTAGGCGATGGTGCCGCGCACGTCCAGCTCTTTCATCACGACACTGTGGACGTTGATGGTGGCGGGGTGGCTCCAAATGGATACGATGACGACTTTCGCAGTCGGACGGCAGGCTTCGACCATGGTGTCCAGCACTTTGTTGACGCTGGTGCATTCGAATGCCACGTCCACGCCTTCGCCGTTGGTCAGTTTTTTCACTTCTTCGACGACGTCGACTTCGGACGGGTCGAGGATGTAGTCGGCAACGCCGGATTCGCGGGCTTTGTCTTTGCGCGCTTTGCTCAATTCGGTGATGATGACTTTGATGCCTTTGGCTTTCAATACGGCGGCAAGCAGCAAACCGATCGGGCCTGCGCCGCCGACCAATGCGACGTCGCCGGCTTTCGCGCCGCTGCGGACGTAGGCGTGATGGCCGACGGACAGAGGCTCAATCAAAGCGGCTTGATCTAACGGGATTTTATCGGAAATCGGATGCACCCAGCGGCGTTTGACGGCGATTTTTTCGGCAAGGCCGCCGCCGCAGCCGCCCAAACCGATGAAGTTCATGTCTTTGGAGAGGTGGTAGTTGCTGCCTTCGCCGGTCGGTACGTCATCGCGGATGATGTAGGGTTCGACCACTACGTGTTGTCCGACTTTGAGGTCGTCCACGCCTTCGCCGACGGCATAAACCACGCCGGAGAACTCGTGTCCCATCGTTACGGGTGCGGACTCGCCGGAAATCGGGTGCGGATGACCGCAGGGCGGGATGAAAATCGGACCTTCCATAAATTCGTGCAGGTCGGTACCGCAGATACCGCACCAGGCGACGTTGATGCCGACGGTGCCGGGGGTGACGGTCGGTTCGGGGATGTCTTCGATGCGGATGTCGCCTTTATCGTAAAAACGTGCTGCTTTCATTGTAACGCTCCTTGTTTTGAGGTTGAAAAGAAAGGTCGTCTGAAAGGTAGGACGGCTTTTCAGTAAGGGCGGGAAGGATGTGTGGGATGTGCGACGAGTATATGGTTATTTTAATGATGTGGCAGGGCGGGTTGTGTAGGATAAGTAACACAGGCTGCGCGATATTGCTTTGATATTTTGTTATTTTACTACATTTCAATGTGAGTGATATGTCGGCTTGCGTAAAAACAAAGCAGGGCTTGTCCGCGGTCAAGTTTTGGATGGAAGGGGCTTGAGGTATTCGTCAAAAAGATGCTGTCGGAAGACGGGAGGATTATTGGGGAAGGATGAAAATTGTTGACAACGCAGGTATTGCTTATTGAATTAATCAAAATTTTATTGCGAAAAAATTTGAATTTTAGAAATTTAAATATATAAAAACAGCAAAAATTTAATTTTTTGAAATAAAATTGCCGTAAGATGGCTAAAAGGCTTGTTTAAAACAGGTAAAGAAGGTAATCTATGCCTTAATTTATCTGAATTTGAAAGCAATAACAATGACCCAACAATACCCTACCGACGATATTAAGATTAGAGAAGTCAAAGAGCTGCTGCCGCCGATTGCCCATTTGTACGAGCTGCCGATTTCCGAGGAAGCGGCGGGGCTGGTACACCGCACGCGGCATGAAATCGCCGATTTGGTTCACGGCAAGGACAACCGCCTGCTGGTGATTATCGGTCCGTGTTCCATCCACGACCCCAAAGCTGCCTTGGAATACGCCGAACGTTTGCTGGTGTTGCGCAAGAAATATGAAAAAGAATTGCTGATTGTGATGCGCGTGTATTTTGAAAAACCGCGCACGACGGTGGGTTGGAAAGGTCTGATTAACGACCCGCACTTGGACGGTACGTTCGACATCAACTACGGCCTGCGTCAGGCGCGCAGCTTGCTGCTGACGCTGAACAATATGGGCATGCCCGCTTCGACGGAGTTCCTCGACATGATTACGCCGCAATATTACGCGGACTTGATTTCTTGGGGCGCGATCGGTGCGCGGACGACGGAGAGCCAGGTACACCGAGAACTCGCCAGCGGTCTGTCTTGTCCGGTCGGTTTCAAAAACGGTACGGACGGCAATCTGAAAATCGCCATCGATGCGATTGGCGCGGCAAGTCATCCGCATCACTTCCTGTCTGTAACCAAAGCGGGGCATTCCGCCATTGTGCATACCGGCGGCAATCCCGACTGCCACGTTATCCTGCGCGGCGGCAAAGAACCGAATTACAGCACCGAACACGTCAAATCGGCGGCGGAACAATTGATAAAAGCCGGTTTGTCGCCCAAGCTGATGGTCGATTGCAGCCACGCAAACAGCCGTAAAGATTACAGACGGCAGATGGAAGTTGCCCAAGATGTTGCCGCGCAACTGGAAAACGGCGAGGACAATATTATGGGCGTGATGGTGGAAAGCCATTTGGTTGAAGGCAGACAGGACAAGCCCGAGGTTTACGGGCAAAGCATTACCGATGCCTGCATCGGCTGGGATACTACCGAAGAAATGCTCGCGCTTTTGGCTGCGGCAAACCGTAAACGGGTCGCGCCTTAAGCCGGTTTGAGTGGTGAAAAAGAGGTCGTCTGAAAGGTCTGTGTGTGGGTAAAAACAGACAGTTTCAGACGACCTTTTATTTAATTTGTCTGATTTATCGGATTATGGTTTTTTCTAACTGTCCGCCTGTTAAGTTATCCTAGTTTAAAATGACTTTACTTATTGGAATAAATATTAATGACTTGGTGTGACATACTTTCGTCACTGAGTTAACCCACAACGGAGAACGCACCATGAGCAAGTCTTTCTTGACTAAAACTTTGACCTTGATCGCCATTGCTACTTCTCTGAGTGCATGTGCGGGCATGACCCAAACACAACGCAATACTGCTACTGGCGCGGTATTGGGCGGTGTAGCGGGTAACTTGATCGGTGGCGATACTGGCTCTACTTTGGGTGGCGCTGCTTTAGGCGGCGTCATCGGCAGCCAAGTCCACAGACATCGTTAATTTTTAAAACGATAAAAGCCGGTCGGACCTTAAATAGGTTCGGCCGGCTTTTTTTATTTGGCGTGATTGAATCAGAAGAATGCCTGCGCAAGGGCGGGGGTGGCATTCAAACTGGATTGCTTTTTTGTGGGTTGGGCGACTATGCCGGTTTGTTGTCAGGCTAACGCGTCGCCGCGCATTCGCCGTTCTCAAACACCAACACCTTCTCCGGCCAGCGCAATGCCGCCAGCCTGAACTGTTCGGGACGGTATTTTTGCGGGAATTTTCTTGCCCGCCAGCTTGCGCCTATCGAAAAATCTACGCAGAACACGTTGCGCCGCGCCCCGTGCCAGACATCCGGCTGCGGCGGCAGCAACAGCCGTTCGGCGGAAACGGCGGCGGGAGAAGGCTGCCAACTGCGCCAATAATGGCCGATAACGACGGGCTTATCGTCGCGGTAGTCGTCCCACCACGCGCAACGGGTCGTGCCGCGCCAGCGTCCGCCGGCGTAAAACGGCTCGTCCGCCAAACGCTCCACGCCGCTGGTGAGGGCGCGTATCGGATGCAGGCGGCTGCGTTCGAGTTCGTATCGCGCGGTGGCGGGCATGGGCGGCGGCGCATGGTCGGGATTTTCCGCCTGCGGGGCGTAATGCGCCTGTTCGTAGAGGTAGTCGGGATACCAAGAGGCCGTCTGAAGGCGGTGTTTCAACTCGGCATCGAAGCGGCGGTATTGCGCCGTCAGGCTTTCGCCCTTTGCTTCTTCGAGGCGTTCGATTTGCGGCGGCAGCCAGGCGGCGTGGACGATGCGCAGGTCTTCGCGCTCCAGCAGCAGCGGCTGTTCGGCAAGCCATGCGCGCAATTCGGTTTTTTCTTTCTCTGCCACGCAATGCCACGGCGCGTAATGGGCGTCTTTTTCGGCGCGGACATCGAAAAACCAGCCGGAGCCGTCTTTCGGGTCGTCGGCAAGGATGTTCAATTCGTGGTTGCCCAAAACCATCCACGCCCATCCCCGTTCGTAAGCCTGTTTGAACCACGCCAGCATCGCGGGGCTGTCGGGGCCGCGGTCGCACAAATCGCCGACGAACACCAGCCGCCGCCCGCGCGGATGGAAACCGTCGTCGCGGTAGCCGAGCCGGTGCAGCAGCGATTGAAAGGCGGCAAATTCGCCGTGAACATCGCCGACGATGTCCAGCGGCGTATCGGGCAGGGATTGGCGGTATGAGTAGGACATGATGGTGGGAGGTCGTCTGAAAAGTGTTCCGATGGTGTTTTCAGACGGCCTCAGGCAGTTTCAAGAAGTTTTCGCGGTAGTAACGCATTTCCTCGATGCTTTCGAGAATATCGTCCAAAGCCTGATGCGAACCGCGTTTCACCACGCCTTTGGCAACAGGCGGATTCCAACGTTTGGCGAGTTCTTTCAGGGTGGACACGTCCAGATTGCGGTAGTGGAAATACGCTTCGAGGCGCGGCATGTATTTGACCATGAAGCGGCGGTCTTGATGGATGGAATTGCCGCACATCGGCGTGGCTTTTTCGGGAATCCATTGCGCGATAAAGTCGAGCAGTTTCTGCTCCACTTCGGCTTCGGTCAGCCGCGATTCGCGCACGCGCTGCGTCAGCCCCGTGCGGCCGTGGGTGGCGGTTTTCCATGCGTCCATGCCG
>ERZ1699260.765-NODE-767-length-10546-cov-7.574239_pt1 | contig 10546 bp, 2 predicted proteins | sample MGYA00581519_ERZ1699260 | MGnify/ENA primary metagenome ERZ1699260 (study PRJEB42319, sample SAMD00040324) | human oral metagenome | material: saliva | host: Homo sapiens | study: EMG produced TPA metagenomics assembly of PRJDB4115 data set (Metgenomic analysis of... | reverse complement strand
AAGCTGATGAAGCAACAAGTCCATCAGCGGTAGAGCATACGGTTAGTCCGACGACAGATGTTTTGGCAGCTTCTGATTCAGCGGTTTTGGGTCATTCTGGAGCTATTACAGAATCTGCAGTCAGAGGGGATGTTGTTAGCCAGTCAGCCTCAGCCACAGATTCAGTATCAAACTCAGTAGACTCAGTCTCACTATCGCTATCAGCAAGTCATCAGGCTTCTGCGTCAGTATCAGCGAGCCTTTCGACCTCAGTCTCAACCTCTGCTAGTACGTCAGCTTCGACAAGTGCGAGTGAGTCAGCCAGCACCAGTGCTTCGGCTTCACAGAAAGCTTCGGAATCTACTTCAGTTTCAATGAGTAGTTCAAAGGCGACAGGGCATGCCAGTGAGACATCAAGTAGTCAAGTTACTGCTACGAGCCAGACGGGGTCTGAGAGTGGTGCAGGCTCAATGCGTTCAGAAGGCTTAGACACTAATGAGACATCACGTTTATCAGATTTAACAACAAGAGCGTCAGTACCGACAGTCTCAGCACAAGCAGCAGAAGTGGCCTCAGAAGCTACAGCAGTAGCTAATACTGCTGTGGTAGCGAGTATTGAGGCGGATAAGAAGCGTCAAGAGCAAGAAGCCAAGCTTACCTCACTGTCTACTGAAATTGGAACCTATCTTGGTCGATTAGCTCAGTTAGGTGATACGGAAAGTTATATTCTTTCGGTTAAGCCAAGTCTAGAAACTATGGAGTCTGCCTTATCTGCTTCAACATCAGATTTGACCAGTCTTGTTAGCCAAGCAAGTATTGTAAAAGATACCTTGTCTAATTTTGAATCTCAAGCGATTGGAAGTGCTTCGGAGTCTTTGAGTTTACATACATCAGAGATACTATCGCTTGCTTACAGTGAATCTACTAGTCTGTCTCTTGAAGACTTAGGATCAACTGAAGTAGCAAATAGGCTTTCAATGAGTAAGACTACTCTGGAACAAAATGCATCTGAAGCACAATTACTTGTCAGTTTGGCAGACCGTTATTTAAATAGTGTGACGGATGCCCAAGCTCGCGCAGATCTTAGTGAAGCCATCCAAACTGTTCGCACTGAGTTGACAAAAGCTAACACTTTGCTTTCTCAAAATGAGGGAGATTTTGAAGGGCAACGCAGTCGTTTAGGCTTGGCTGTTGAGCAAATGATGAGCACCATGCAACAGACTGGTTTCACAGGAAATGTGGTCAATTCAAATGGTTCTCAAAGCATCGCCATCAATTTAGCAGCAACAGCTAATGCTGTTCAAACTTATCTTGATTCAAATGGTCGTAGACAGTATATTTATTCAGGTACTTTGACAGGATCAGATGTTTCTGAGGGTGGGAAAAATACGATTATCCAATCGATGACCTATTCTTATGATACTGGAACCAACAAGACTACTTGGGTAGTAACGGTTAAGCCGTCCTTTAATACGAATAATGAATTTGGTATTTTAGTAACATCAGATGATACCATTAATTCTGTAACCATGACCTACCATGATAATGGGAATTTGATTAAAACAGAAGATTGGTCTTCAAAATTAACTAAAGCAAGTTCAATGCCTTATTCAAATTTGAAGGCAGTTCGTCAGCAGTGGAGAACCATTGGTGGTGGTGTTGCGGATAATATGAAATGGACAATTGTTACCGAAGGGTCAAATCGAAACCTTTATGTTCGAACTGCAACAGCAATCGTTGAATCAACACTGAGTGGAATTCTGACATCGGATGGGAATACGGCTTATCAACAACGTTATGATGAGTCGCCTCTAGCCGGTTTGGATATTGATGATAAAAATGATGCTATTCTGTCAGATTCCGCTAGCCAGTCTGCTTCGACAAGTGCGAGTATGTCAGCCAGTACGTCGGCCTTACAAAGTGCTTCAACAAGTGCTAGCGCATCAGCACGGACGTCTGCTTCGATGAGTGCCTCAATCAGTGCATCACAAAGTGCTTTAACGAGTGCGAGTGAGTCGGCAAGTACGTCCGCGTCACAGAGTGCCTTAACTAGTGCATCTGAATCTGCAAGTACGTCGGCATCCATGAGTGCCTCAACAAGTGCTAGCGAATCGGCAAGTACGTCGGCTTCCATGAGCGCTTCAACGAGTGCTTCAGAGTCTGCAAGTACTTCAGCGTCACAGAGTGCCTCAACAAGTGCATCTGAATCCGCAAGTACGTCAGCATCGATGAGCGCATCAACTAGCGCCAGTGAATCCGCAAGTACGTCAGCATCGCAAAGTGCATCAACGAGCGCATCAGAGTCAGCAAGTACGTCCGCATCGATGAGCGCATCAACAAGTGCCAGTGAATCCGCAAGTACTTCAGCGTCACAGAGTGCCTCAACAAGTGCGAGCGAGTCAGCAAGCACAAGTGCTTCACAAAGCGCATCAACGAGCGCATCAGAGTCAGCAAGTACGTCGGCGTCGATGAGCGCTTCAACAAGTGCTTCAGAATCGGCAAGTACTTCAGCGTCGATGAGTGCGTCAACAAGCGCTAGCGAATCCGCAAGTACGTCTGCATCAATGAGCGCATCGACAAGTGCATCAGAATCCGCAAGTACAAGCGCCTCACAAAGTGCGTCAACCAGCGCCAGTGAATCGGCAAGTACGTCGGCTTCCATGAGTGCCTCAACAAGTGCGAGCGAATCCGCAAGTACATCGGCCTCAATGAGCGCCTCAACAAGTGCATCAGAGTCCGCAAGTACGTCGGCTTCCATGAGCGCCTCAACGAGTGCGAGCGAGTCCGCAAGTACGTCAGCATCAATGAGTGCATCGACAAGTGCGAGTGAATCTGCAAGTACGTCCGCATCAATGAGTGCCTCAACAAGTGCATCAGAATCTGCAAGTACTTCAGCATCGCAAAGTGCATCAACGAGCGCATCAGAATCAGCAAGTACGTCGGCGTCGATGAGCGCTTCAACAAGTGCGAGCGAATCAGCAAGTACATCTGCTTCAATGAGTGCGTCAACAAGTGCGAGTGAATCCGCAAGTACGTCAGCATCGATGAGCGCATCAACTAGCGCCAGTGAATCCGCAAGTACGTCAGCATCGATGAGCGCTTCAACGAGTGCGTCTGAATCCGCAAGTACATCTGCGTCCCAAAGTGCGTCAACCAGCGCATCAGAGTCAGCCAGCACGTCAGCGTCACAGAGTGCATCGACAAGTGCGAGCGAGTCAGCAAGTACAAGTGCATCGCAAAGTGCTTCAACCAGTGCGAGCGAATCAGCAAGTACTTCAGCGTCGATGAGCGCCTCAACTAGTGCCAGTGAATCCGCAAGTACGTCCGCCTCAACGAGTGCAAGTATCTCTGCATCGCAAAGTGCGTCAATCAGTGCTAGTGATTCATCACTTACGTCTGTAGCTGGTGCTTCAAGGTCTGAAAGCATGTCTCACAAGGATCATACTGAAACCAAACAACTTCCTAAGACTGGAGAAACTGATTCATCGTTAGCTACACTCTTCGGTGCTTTAGCGACGGCAACTGGTCTTGCCTTTCTTGCCAAACGCAAGAAGGACGATCCAGAAGATGACAGTTTATAATTTTAGTGTTAGGTAGTTATTGTCAATTTTTTAATAAAACACCACTCTTATTAGTACATTGTTAAATAAGAGTGGTGTTTTTTGCTGTCTAGTGATATTAGGATGAAAACTTTAGAAAGAGGTACTCATCAGATATAATTAGAAAATTCGGAATTCTGATTAATCTTACTAAGAGGAATTTTCCTTAATCATTTTTTTCGAGAGATGTCATATTCTATTGCTACCTTTTCATTGTTATCATTCTGGGGAAAACACCCTTTTTTAGACTTGTAAAAGCAATGTAAGGAAGGCTGATAAAAAAATTCAAAAAATAAGATACTATATTAGATTTTTGGGTTAAGGATATGATAAAATAAATAGTAATATACTAATAAACTAGCTAAAAATGAAAAGGTGTATATATGTTTTTTAGAAGAAATGAGGGTCAGTACCGAGAAACTGATCGTGTGACACGTTTTAAATTGGTAAAGTCAGGGAAACACTGGTTACGTGCCGCAACTTCTCACTTCGGACTTTTTAAGATAATAAGTGGTCGAGTGGATGCGTCATCTGTATCAGTTCATCAAGTTGAGGAAGAAGTACCTTTAATCACAAGTGACAGACTTTTAAAGGGAGTAGCCGCGACTGGAGCTCTACTAGGTGGAGGAGTAGCGACTTATGTGGTTCAAGCTGATGAAGCAACAAGTCCATCAGCGGTAGAACATACGGTTAGTCCGACGACAGATGTTTTGGCGGCCTCTGATTCAGCGGTTTTGGGTCATTCTGGAGCTATTACAGAATCTGCAGTCAGAGGAGATGTAGTTAGTCAGTCAGCCTCAGCCACAGATTCAGTATCAAACTCAGTAGATTCAGTCTCACTATCGCTATCGGCAAGTCATCAGGCTTCTGCGTCAGTATCAGCGAGCCTTTCGACCTCAGTCTCAACCTCTGCCAGTACGTCAGCTTCAACAAGTGCTTCGGCTTCGCAGAAAGCTTCGGAATCTACTTCAGTTTCAATGAGTAGTTCAAAGGCGACAGGGCATGCCAGTGAGACATCAAGTAGTCATGTTACTGCTACGAGCCAGACGGGGCCTGAAAGTGGTACAGGCTCAATGCGTTCAGAAGGTTTAGACACCAATGAGACATCACATTCATCAGATTTAACAACAAGAGCGTCAGTACCGACAGTCTCAGCACAAGCAGCAGAGGTTACCTCAGAAGTTACAGCAGTAGCTAATACTGCTCTGGCGGTGAGTATTGAGGCGGATAAGAAGCGTCAAGAGCAGGAAGCAAAGCTTACCTCACTGTCTACTGAAATTGGAACTTATCTAGGAAGACTAGGCAATCGTGAAGGAGCGGAAAGTGCCCTTCTAAAAGGAAAGACTACGATTGAAGCGATTCAAAATGCTTTGACAGATCCAAATGCTGACCTCAACGCTCTTATCTCTGAAGCTACTAGAACCCGTAATACTGTGGTCAATACGGTGTTGCGTGCAAATTCTGGACTTCGAGACAGCCGTAATGGGAGAGCACTTCCGACAGGAACAGGTTTCAGAGCAGCAACAAATATTGGAAATGCTACTTACACGCCAAAAGCAGCACTTCATGTTACGCCGGAAGATCAAATGGATTACTTCCAGACTAACGGTTCGGCAACCTTTAATAATGGTACTGTGATCCTAACCACTGCGAGTGGTGGTCAAGCAGGTTCCTATACGCTTAAGAATAAGATTGATATGACCGAGAGTTTTGTGCTCAAAGGAAAAATCAATCTAGGTGATGCTTATGAAAGGTTTAGAAATAATGGTCATGACGGTGGTGACGGTGTTGCAGCTATTTTCTCTACGGGTAACGTTGGTGAAATAGGAAATGCCAATGGCAATGGATCAGGTGCAAGTCTTGGGATGGGGGGAACCAACCTTAAAGGATCCTTTGGTTTTAAACTTGATACATGGCATAATACGAGTGCTCCACTTCCCCAAAATATGGCTTCAGCAGATCCCTCACGTGTTGGTGGTGGCGGAGCATTCGGAGGATTTATTTATAGTTATAATGGGACGAAATATATTAATGCACAAGGACGAGTTTATCCTGTTATTTCGACTTTTTCTAAACTTCAAACGAATCCAACAAATAATTCTTTCCAAAATTACACTGTAAATTATGATGGTAAGACTAAAGTTATGACCGTAAATTATGCTGGACAGACTTGGTCTTATAATTTAGCAAATCAGAAAATTGGTCAACAAAGTGATTATCTGGTTGATGATAAAGTTAGAAATACAAATGTTCTTTGGAACGATACAAAGAATATGACACTGTTGTCAAATGCAGGAAATCCTAGTGAATTAGCTTTTGCATTATTTGCTTCAACTGGTTCAGGTGTTAACTTACAACAATTTCGACTTGAATCCTTCGATTACACCACAGGTGGATCTTACATTACGATCAAGTATGTAGATGATATTACAGGAGTGGAGCTCAAACCATCTAAAACCATTTCTGGTCTAGGAGGAAATATCCAAGATTTAACAAGTTACCTGGATATTCCTGGTTACAAAGTTCAACGAAATAATGCCAACACATATAATCTCTATAGAGGCGGAAACAAGATTGAATTTAAGAAAGGAAAGGTAACAGTTACCTATACCTACTCTCCTACAGTAGAGAAAAAGGTGGATCGTATCTATACCTATGTTGGTGAAAATGCTTCTGATTTAACTGTCGCTCAAAATTTTGTAAAGACTCAAACAGGTGTGACCCTACCAAGTGATACCAAGTACGAATTTGCAACACCTTTTGATACGTCTGATCAAGGTGATAAACAGGCTACTGTAAAAGTCACCATGCCGAATGGCTATGTTCAAACAGTTGATATCCCCTACACTGTTTATCCATCTCTTAGCGCCAAAAGTCCAATCTACGACTTTAAAGGACAATCACTGACAAATGGTTCAGCTTCAGGTGGTGGTTATTACAGTTACCTTACGAAATTAGGTACGGGTGCTTGGTATCCTTCAGGAATGTCTTGGGGACTTTATGATGGAACCACGAAGATTGATGATATCAATACCGATACGGTAGGTTATAAAGACTATACGTTAAAAGCAGTTTTTCCAAAGGGTCGGTATGGTGAAACGGAATCTAGCAAGTTACTGACGGTTTCATCTACTTTCCGACACATTGTTTATGATCTTGTTGCCAACCCGACACCAAACCCTACGAGATCTTGGGTCTTTACTCAAGGTGACAATGTTACAATTAATGCAATCAGCGCAGTGCAGTATGCATCTGGTTCGAATGCAATCACTCCTGTGGCCAATGATACCTTCACCTGGAAAAACAATGATGCTCCGAGCATGGATCAAATCGGAAAATTCACGAAAACAGTTATTGTAAAAACTGGTGAGGATGGAGCAGGACATAGAGCCACTAAAGAGATTGATGTTGTCGTAACGGTCAATCCAAAAGTAGCAACGATTACGACTGATTTGACCGGTAAAGCTGGTATGAAGAATCAGCAGATTGCAGTAACAGCTTCACCAGGTGCAACCGTTACGTTGAGCAATTCAGCAGGGAGGGCTATTGGAACTGCAGTAGCTGATGCATCTGGGAATGCAACTGTCACAGTCACAACAGCTTTGCCATATGGAAATATCCAAGCAAGTACATCTAAGACAGGGCCGACAGAAACAGGTGGCACAGCGACTTACACAGCTTCTGGAAATTCAAAATTAGCGACTTATGCTGCACCTAAAGCGAAGGCGGATAGGCTCTATGCCCTTCATCATGAAGGTTCTCCAGAATTAAGTATTCCAAGTAATTTTGTAAAATTAGCCAATGATTTAGCTTTGCCTTCAGGAAGTTCAGTACGTTGGAAGACATCAAAAGATCTAATCAATACCAATACGGTAGGGGATCGAGTTGCGGAGGTTACTGTTCAACTTCCAGGGGATTCTCAAACTTACACGGTTTCAGTTCCTTACACCATTTTACCGACGATTGAAGCTAAGAGTCCTATTTATGATCTTAAAGGCCAAGGTCTTCATAATGGAAAAGATGAGAGTAATTATATTAAATCAGACACTACAGATGTTTCTTATACAACACAATGGACAGATGCGTCTGGAGTCAGCTTTACCACTATCCCATTAACAGTTGATAACACAGGAACATTTACCTATGCCATTAAGCGGATTTATGATGTGGGGCGTTATGGAGCAACGACAGATACTTCTAAATTGCTTACGACTTCAACGACACTCGAACACCGTGTTATTGAACTCACAACCAAACACAAAGTTTTCCATCAAAATGTAGAAGATGAAAATTATAGAACTAGTAAAGATCCGGCTAGTTGGGTGACTATTACGGGAAATCCTAATTTTATAGGGGAATTCAGAGATGGCTTAGGACCAGACATTACAACTGCTGGGAAAGCTACATTAGACATTGCTTATACGATCACAGATGATAAGTCAGATATCCCTCTGACGATTCCAATAACTGCCGAATATACGGTTATCCCTACTCCAGTGATCTCTGAGGAGTCAGTGACAGAGACAGGTGGCTTACCAGGTAAATCTATTCAAGTCACGAACGTTCTACCTAGTTCCACGGTCACTTTGACTTTGAATGGGCATCAGTTTACCAAGGAGGCAGGAGCTAGTGATGAAAGTGTTACTTTTACGGCACAGGATCTGAAGCAAGCCTATGATGATAACAATGGCTTATTGCCTGTAGGTACTGTTACGGCTACAAGCACATTTGAAGGGGAAACTTCAGAAAAGGCTACAGCGACGATTACGGCAGAAACAGTGAAACCAACTGTTGAGTATAAGGTTAAGGTAAACGGCAAAGATCCTCAGATAGGAATAAATGGTGACTATGTTTTCTATGCTGGAGATGTCATCCAAGTGACCGTTACTGGTAAAGACAATAGCGGTAAGCTTGCTACCTTACGAGTAACTGGGAATGCGACTGTCCTTTCAGATTTCTTCCAGGGAAATACAAACTGGGGAACGGGTGCTATTCCAAATATTATCAATACCGTTATGAGCGATGACCAGACAACCTTTACCTTTACCGTTGTTCCAAAGAGTGACTTGATTTGGGGAGCAGGTAACCGTTGGGGACGTCGTGTAGAAGCAGTCGACCTAAGTGGAAATAAGACTTTATCTGATGAATTTGGTGTTAGACAAGGTCAATTAAAAGATCTATTTAACAAGCCTTCGATAACTGTTACACAAGTAAAGGATATCGGTCACTTAACAGAGACAGATAAAGCTAAAGTTCGTGAAGAAATCATGAAGGCGCATGATAGAGTGATTGCAAATGGCCGAGATCGTATTGCAAGTATTGAAATCAGTAACGATGGTGTTGCAACAGTCTATTACAAAGATTTCGATAAGAATCAAACAAATCAATCTCAATACCCACTAACAACATATACACAAAGTGAAACGGTATCAGATACTGTGTACAAGTCAGAATCAACAAGTACAAGTACATCTGCCAGTGAATCAGCAAGTACGTCCGCAAGAGAAAGCGAATCTGTAAGTACAAGCGCCAGTGAATCCGCAAGTACATCTGCATCGCAAAGTGCTTTAACGAGTGCGAGTGAGTCGGCAAGTACGTCCGCGTCGATGAGTGCCTTAACTAGTGCTTCAGAATCCGCAAGTACATCCGCGTCACAGAGTGCATCGACAAGTGCGAGTGAATCTGCAAGTACGTCCGCATCGCAAAGTGCTTCAACAAGTGCGAGCGAGTCAGCAAGTACTTCAGCGTCAATGAGTGCCTCAACGAGTGCCAGTGAATCAGCAAGTACGTCCGCGTCGATGAGTGCTTCAACAAGTGCTAGCGAGTCAGCAAGTACATCTGCCTCAATGAGCGCCTCTACAAGTGCTTCAGAGTCCGCAAGCACTTCAGCATCGCAAAGTGCTTCAACAAGTGCGTCTGAATCAGCAAGTACAAGTGCATCGCAAAGTGCGTCAACAAGCGCTAGCGAATCCGCAAGTACGTCTGCATCAATGAGCGCTTCAACAAGTGCTTCAGAATCAGCAAGTACTTCAGCGTCACAGAGTGCATCAACAAGCGCTAGCGAATCCGCAAGTACGTCTGCATCAATGAGCGCTTCAACGAGTGCGAGCGAGTCAGCAAGTACGTCTGCATCAATGAGCGCTTCAACAAGTGCTTCATCAAACTCACAGATATCTTCAATGAGTTCAGAGCAATTGACAAACACTTCACTGATAATTAACACATCAGAAAGAACTAGTCTTTCTGTTAATGATCGCAATTCTGACAGTTTCATTCTTAAGGCTAAGGCTGATAGACTTTTGGTACAACCAGAATCTAGGATGCTTCCTAAGTTTATTGAGAGAAGTAATCCACTTGCAGCGGTGTTAGGAGTTCTATCTACTGCAACTGGTCTTGCCTTTCTTGCTAAACGCAAGAAGGATGACCCAGAAGATGACAGTTTATAATTTTAGTGTTAGGTAGTCATCGTCAATTTTTTAATAAAACACCACCCTTATTAGTACATTGTTAAATAAGGGCGGTGTTTTTTGCTGTCTAGTGATATTAAGATGAAAACTTTAGAAAGAAGTATTTATCTGATATGATTGGAAAAATCAGAATTTTTATTAATCTTACCAAGAGGAATTTTCCTTAATCATTTTTTTCGAGAGATATCATATTCTATCGAAAACTTTTCATTGTTATCATTCTGGGAGATCGCCCTTTCTTAGGCTTGTAAAAGCAATGTAGGAAAGGGCGATAAAAAATTCAAAAAAATAAGATACTATATTAGATTTTTTGGTTAAGGATATGATAAAATAGACGGTAATGTGCTAATAAACTAGCTAAAAATGAAAAGGTGTATATATGTTTTTTAGAAGAAATGAGGGTCAGTACCGAGAAACTGATCGTGTGACACGTTTTAAATTGGTAAAGTCAGGGAAACATTGGTTACGTGCCGCAACTTCTCACTTTGGGCTTTTTAAGAT
>ERZ1699260.763-NODE-765-length-10554-cov-2.234583_pt1 | contig 10554 bp, 7 predicted proteins | sample MGYA00581519_ERZ1699260 | MGnify/ENA primary metagenome ERZ1699260 (study PRJEB42319, sample SAMD00040324) | human oral metagenome | material: saliva | host: Homo sapiens | study: EMG produced TPA metagenomics assembly of PRJDB4115 data set (Metgenomic analysis of... | reverse complement strand
ATTCAATACCAAAAAGTTTACTTCTTAATTTGAGAATATATATAAAAGAATCTAGTCTAAAACGTCGTTTAACTCGTCATTTCGTAGCTAAAGATTTAACTCCAGAATTTTATGAGAAACTTAAAGAAAAAGTTCCAAAAAGAAGAAAAGTAAACTTCGTCAATAAATTAGATGAAATTAAACAAAGAGCCGAAGCTTCTTCTAGCCAAATTCAGGCCATCATCGATTGTTCGCCTACAGTAAGAAAAGTACTTCTTGAGACGGCCTATAAGGTTATTGATGAAAAGTGTTCAGATGAAAATACTGCAGAATTCGTTAAAGATGTATATAAATACTACTCATTCACCTTATTTGAAGTATTTTTAGAAGACATCGATTTTGAAGAAGAACTTAAAGAACTTCAAATGGAGTCAGTTCGACTTTTAAAATATAGAATATTAACGATGAGAAAGTTAAACTATATTTCTTTAGAAGATTCTTACACTGTTCTTCGCAACTTAAACTTCAGCGAATCAATGATTTTCCCTCGTGAAACTGAAGAAGAATAAAATAAAAAAACTGACCTCAAGTTAGATTTTTTATCTAAAATGAGGTCAGTATTATTTTTTTAAAATTAATTATATCCATAACATAAAAAATTTTTATTTATATTATTTCTCAAAATTTATTAAAAGTATTATTAATTTTCTTATTACTTTCTCTAGAATTTTCTAGGACTATTATTATCTTATTACTTTATAGTAGATCATCATCCTTGACAAAGATTTCAATTCATGTTTTAATATACCCTATAGGGGTATGTAGGAGGTGAGAAAAATGTTTTTTTTATTCACAAAAGTAGATAGTATTTCTACTATCGAACTAGAACAAAGACTTAAACAAAATATTCAATTAATAGACGTAAGAACACCTGGTGAATTTAGAAGAGGCCATATAAAAAATGCAAAAAATATTCCACTAAATGAAATCGGCAGCTTCACTCCAGTAGCAGGAAAAAAAACATATGTAATTTGTCACTCTGGAGCAAGAAGTAAACTTGCCGCAAAAAAACTTAAAAAAAGAGGTTTCGATGTTGTCAATGTTAAAGGTGGAATGCATGCATGGAGAGGTAAAATAGTTTAAAATTAGACTATAGTTAATTTAACTCTGTTAAAAATACAACAATTTTCTAGATTAATACAGTAGTTAAATTTAATAATATTGAAAGGAATCAACTATGAAAAACAATATTTCAATGAAAGATTTTTATGAGAAATACACTAATAATAGTGAAAAACTCACTATTATTGACGTAAGAGAAATTCATGAATATGCCGTTGGTCACATACCTTCTGCTGAAAATTTCCCTTTAAGTACTTTAGGAGCAGACTTTTCTAAATTAGATAAAGATCAAAAATACTATGTAATTTGTCAAGCGGGTGGACGTTCAGCTAAAGCATATGATTTTCTTGATGCCCAAGGATTCGATGTTATAAATATCGAGGGTGGTATGAATAACTGGCCTGGAGAAACAAAATAAAGAATTAAACAACTAATTAGTAAAAAAACAAATAACAATTACTAGTTTAAAATTCTCTATAAAATTAATACATCTCAAAAAAATAAAAGTCTTGATTCAAAATAATTTTGAATCAAGACTTTTATTACTAATTTAGTTATACTATTTCTTTTTTACTAGATACTGTATAGCTTTCTCTATTCTTTCTTTATGTTCTTCAGGATTTTCTGTAGGATTATTAATACATTCCATAAGATTTTCTGTTATTAATAATTCAATAACTCGATCAACACTAGAACGAACGGCACTTAGTTGAATCATTATGTCCATACAATCTCGCTCTTCTTCTATCATTTTTTGAATCCCTCTAAGTTGCCCTTCTGAGCGCTTAAGACGTGTAATATACTTTGAATTTGCCATATTTATTTTCCTCAGTAGATTTTTTTTCATTATACCGTGAAAAATTTATTTTGTCAAAATTTAAAAAATTTGTATGTTTTTATATTGAAAATTCCTAAAAATCTAATTCCAATTATTCTTTCAAAATAATAAATCTGATTCAAAGATTTCCTTGTATACTCAGTGTATTAACAATTAATTTTTAAAGTAAATTTACTTCCTTTACCATATTCACTTTCTACTAATATGTCTCCATTTATTTGTAAGGCTAACTGTTTCGCTATTGCCAAACCTAAGCCATAACCACCTGTTTTCATATTTCTTGATGCTTCAACACGATATAATCTTTTAAAAATATTATCAAGCTCTTCTTTTTTTATACCACAACCTTCATCTATTATAGAAATAGAAAGAATTTCATCACTAATTTCTGCAACTATTTCTATTTTTGTTCCACTTGGTGAATATTTAAATGCATTGCCTAATAAATTAACTATAATTCTTTGCATTTTATTATAATTACTTACTATTTTTGCATTTTCTGGTATAACTTTAATAAAAATATCTCTTTGTTCTTTTTCTGCTCTTAACTTAAATTCAGACATACAATCAATTAATAATTTATCTAAAAATATTGTTTCTTTATTATCGGCAGAATTAGTTTCTTTCACACTTAGCGTCAAGTAATTTAATTCTTCAACTAATTTGTTTAATCTTGTTGTCTGACGACAAATTGTTTCTAAATAATACTTGTATTCATCTTTTTTTATTATACCATCTAACATTCCTTCGGCTGTTGATTGAATAGAAGTTATAGGAGTTTTTATATCATGAGAAAGTTGAGCAATCATAAGAGATTTTTCTTTTTCACTTTCTTCTAATGAATCAAAACTTTCTTTTAAATTTTTTGCCATTTCATTGAATGATAATGATAATTCTCTAAACTCAGTAGGACCTTCTACAGTATTGCTAAAATCAAAATTTTTCTCACTTATACTAATCATTTGTCTTTTTAATACATGTAATGACTTAAATACACCTTTTAGTAATATAATACTAATCGTAGCTCCAATTAGTCCTGCAATTATTGTAATCGCAACTATAAAATATGTATCTTTTTTTTCAATTAACATTAAATTTGAAGCCCAAAAAACAGCCATAATAGTTATTAAAAATGATAAAATATATCCAACAATAATATAATCTCTTAATTTCATTCTATATTTCCTTTCCATTTTTAAACTTGTTTTTCCATTTTGTATCCTAGACCCCATACCGTTTTTATACTCGGTGTTTTTTCTGTTGAATATTTTGTTAAGATTCTCCTTAATGAGTGTATATGCACATTTAGCGTGTTTGCATCTTCTACATATTCACCTTGCCAAATTTTTTCATACAATTCTGTTTTAGAAAAAACACGATCCGGATTATTAGCCAGTAGCCATAATAATTCAAAAGATTTCACCGTTAGATCTAGTTGTTTCCCATTGACCCTTGCTATTCTACTATTATAATTTATTTCTAAATCCCCAAGCATAGAAATACTATCTGTACTGTTTTTTTCAATTCGACGCAATATATTCCTAACTCTTAATACTAACTCTCTAGGGCTAAATGGCTTAACTATATAGTCATCAGCCCCCATGCTCAAAGCATAAATTTTATCTGGTTCAGTTGTTTTAGCAGTTATAAATAAAAAAGGTTGCTCTGCATCTAAATATTGTACTTCACTAATCAAATCATAGCCGTCCATATTTGGCATCATTATATCGGTAATAATTAAAGAATACTTGTTTCTTTTATATTTTTCCAATGCTTCTTTTCCATCATTAGCAATATCTATATCATAACCACCTTGCTCTAAATATCTTTTGTTTATCTCCGTTATTTCTATCTCATCATCTACTAATAAAATTTTATTCATCATATCTTTACTCCTCCTAACAAAATAGCACTATACATTAAAAGTATAGCACTATTTTGTTAAATTCTGCAAGGTACTTTCTCTCACTATTTTCAAAATATCAGTTTAATTGAAATTTCCCCACATAATTCTAGATATTCAAAAAATTTTATAAAAGAGACTACTATCAAATCACACTAATTTTAATCGTTTAATATATGGGGCTTACCCCAAAGTCCTAAAATTTAACAAAGTTCATATGAGAACTCGTAGACGCAGTGGTTTATTGATATCTAAATTCGCTTTATAAAAGCTTTTTAGATATCTAATAAACTGTGCGGGGGTGACTCGACAAAATCGATTTCTCTGAAATCACGATTTTTGAGTCACTCCCATTCTATTTAGTCGATTTCATTTTTTCTTCTAAGTCCTAATAAACCTAATAAACTAGCGATGATTAATCCTACTATTCCTGTAGTTGAAGTACTTATTGAGTTAGTTGCATTCATTGTTCCTTCTGGAGCTGCGCTTGTTTTTGGTAACATTCCTTTTTTCATCATGTCATTGTTCATATGAGCATTCATATTTTTCGCTTTCATATCTTTGTGCATATGTGCTTTCATATTCATAACATCTGATTTTTGCATATCCATAGGTTTTTCATTCATATTTGATTCCATTAAATCGTGTTTTTTATGATCTGTCATCATATTTTCACCTGGTTTTTTCTCCATTTCCATAGCTTCTTTATGAAGATTTACAGTAACCTCTTTTAGTGCTACTAAATTTGTTAGATCTGCTTTTCCACCTTTTTCACCGTATACTTTGATTGTTGCTTTGTAGCTTTGTGTTCCATTTGCTTTTAATAAATCTAATAATTCTTTATCTTGTTTTCCTTGTGTTCCTGCTAAATCTACTTCATAGAAGTATAATCCATGTCCTAATTTCTCCACTGGAGGAAGAGCTGGATTTTTAGCTGTTCCGTTATCTGACCATGGTGCTTTATCTGATGCTTTCAAGATTAGTCTTGTTAACATTCCGTCACCTGCGAATAAGTGGTAAGGAATTACTTGGTTTACTCCCGCTGTAAATGGTCCTGGGAAGTTTGCTTTGTCTAAGTATTTAGCTGGTACGTCAATTATATCTTTAGTATTATCCATAACAGCTTTTTTAACTTCGTTAACAGTTGTTAATCCATTTAGATTTACATTTACATCTTTTGTAGCTACTAAGTTTGTTAAATCTGCTTTTCCGTCTTTTTCACCGTATACTTTGATTGTTGCTTTGTAGCTTTGTGTTCCATTTGCTTTAAGTAAATCTAATAATTCTTTATCTTGTTTTCCTTGTGTTCCTGCTAAATCTACTTCATAGAAGTATAATCCTTCTGTTAAATTTTTCACTGGTGGAAGAGCTGGATTTTTCGCTGATCCGTTATCTGACCATGGTGCATTATCTGATGATTTTAAGATTAATCGAGTTAACATTCCGTCACCTGCGAATAAGTGATAAGGAATTACTTGATTTACTCCGGCTGTGAATGGTCCTGGGAAGTTTGCTTTATCTAAGTATTTAGCTGGTACGTTAACTTCATCTTTAGTATTATCCATTACTGCTTTTTTAACTTCAACTGGAGTTGTTTGTGGTTCTGCTACATCTTTAGCAAGTTTTAATAAATTATTCGCATCAACTTCTTTTGCATCAACGCTTGGTTCTGATTTTACTTCAGGTTGTTTCTCAGCCGTAACATCATTTTTCACTTCAACTGTTTGTTTCTCAACAGGTGTTGTTACTTTTTCCACAGTATTTGTTTTATTTTCAGGTGCTTTAGATTCAACAACTGTATCAGTTTGTTTATTATCTACATTTTGAACTACAGGTGCTTTATCTAATTGTTTATCACTTGCGTGTGCTTCTCCACCTCCTACAATTACAAAAATACCACTTGCAATAGCTGCTGATACTACTCCAACACTAACTTTTCTTATTGCCCATTTTGTAAAATTTTCTGATTTCATAAAGTTATTTTTCATTTGTATTTTTCTCCTCTTATTAATACTTTATTACCAAAACTTTTTGTTTGATGAATACAGTATACCTTATGGATATTAACTAACTATTAGTAAAAGTTAAAATATTTCTTAAATAGTTATTATTAAAATATTATCTTTAAAATATATTAATATATATGGTCTTCCTTAGATTTCTGACAATTTCGGAAAAATTTTTTAATTTTTTTCACTAGAAAGTGTTGACAAAGAAAAAAACTTATGTTACTATTTCCCTAACAGTTTTAAAAGCGAAGAAGTGAAGAGCAATATTACTTAATTATTAGAGACCTTTTGGTTGGTGAAAAAAAGGATTTGGGTGTATTGTAAATGGTCACAGAGCTGAACTAATGACTATTAATGAGTTAGTTCCGGTTGATTACCGTTAATAATCATTGAGGTAAGATTAAAAGTTTATTTTAAGATTATAAAATTGGGTGGTAACACGGTCATTTCGTCCCTTGTGTTACTACCCTTTTGTCGTATTTAAGACTGATATAAAATATTTTTACAAATTAATATAATATAACATTGAAAAGATAAGTAAAAAAAAGGATTTACACCAGAGAATCTCGGTAGCTGAAAAGAGATTAATGAGTTTTTTTGAAAATGGTCTTTGAGTTTTAATTATTGAGCTGAATAATATTCAGTAAAATAATTACGCATTAAACGCGTTAAAATTACTAATGAGGTGATATCTAACTTAAGATATCATAAATTAAGGTGGTACCACGTATAAACGCACGTCCTTACGCAACATTTTTTTATGTTGTTTAAGGGCGTTTTTATTTTACAATTAAGAAATTTATATCTACATTTTAGGAGGAAAGAAAAAATGACAAAAATTTCAAGTTTAGGATACCCACGTTTAGGGGAAAAAAGAGAATGGAAAAAATTAATTGAAGGATATTGGGCTCGTACAGTTCGTCAAAACGAGTTATTTGAAGAAGCAGGAAAACTTCGTCGTCTTTATATCGAGAAACAATTAAATGCTGGATTAGATTTTATCCCAGTTGGTGATTTCTCACTTTATGATCACATTTTAGATTTATCAGTTCAATTCAACGTTATTCCACAACGTTTCGAAGGAAGAGAAGTTGATGTAGACTTATTCTTCGATATCGCTCGTGGTAACAAAGATAATGTTGCATCTGCACTTAAAAAATGGTTTAACACTAACTACCACTACATCGTACCAGAATGGGAAAATGTTAACCCTAAATTAAACAATACTCGTCTATTAGACTTATATAAAGAAGCAAAAGAAATCGTAGGAGATAAAGCTAAACCAGTAATCACTGGACCAATTACATATGTTGCTTTATCTAGTGGTCTAGCTGAAGGAGAATTTGAAAAAGCTGTAGATAAATTAGTTCCACTTTACACTCAAGTATTCAAAGAATTAGCTGAAGCTGGTGCTTCTTACATCCAAGTAGATGAGCCAATCTTTGTTACTGATGAAGGTAGAAACTATGTAGAATTAGCTCACAAAGTATACAACCACTTCAACAATGAAGTAGATGCTAAATTCATCTTCCAAACTTACTTTGAAGCTTTAGTAGAAGCTGAAAAACTTGCTGATTTACCAGTAGCTTTCGGTTTAGACTTCGTTCACGGAAGAGAAGAAAACTTAACTAATGTAAAAGCTGGTTTATTCAAAGATAAAGAAGTATTTGCTGGGATTGTTGATGGGCGTAACGTATGGAGCAATGATTTCGAAGATAGTTCTGCATTATTAGAAGAAATTAAAGCTAATGTTGCTGAATTAGTAATTCAACCTTCATGTTCATTACTACATGTACCAGTAACAACTAAAAACGAAACTGAATTAGAAGAAACATTATTAAACGGTTTAGCATTTGCTGATCAGAAATTAGTAGAGCTTAACTTACTAGCTAGCAAATTAGATGGTAAAGAAGATGCAGCATACCAAAAACACGTTGAAGATTTCAACAAACTACAAAATGCTGACTTCAGAAACCTTGAATTAGAATCAAGTGAAAATGTTCGTTCTACTCGTCCATCTGATTACAAAGTTCGTCGTGAAGTTCAAAATAAAAAATACAACTTACCATTATTACCAACTACAACTATTGGATCATTCCCACAATCTAAACAAGTACGTCTACAACGTGCTTTATGGAAAAAAGGTGAATTATCTAATGAAGACTATGAAAAATTCATTGAAGAAGAAATTGCTCGTTGGATTAAAATCCAAGAAGACCTTGACATTGATGTATTAGTTCATGGTGAGTTTGAACGTACAGACATGGTTGAATTCTTCGGACAACGTTTCGCTGGATTTGCATCAACTAAATTTGGTTGGGTTCAATCATATGGTTCTCGTGGGGTTAAACCACCAATCATTTACGGAGATGTAAAACATATTGAAGCTGTTACAGTTAAAGAAACTGCTTATGCTCAAAGCTTAACTAACCGTCCTGTTAAAGGTATGTTAACTGGACCAGTTACAATTCTAAACTGGTCATTCGAAAGAACTGATATTTCTAAAGCAGAAATCTTCAACCAAATCGCTATAGCACTTAAAAATGAAATTGAACTTTTAGAAAAAACTGGAATTACAATTATCCAAGTTGATGAACCAGCTATCCGTGAAGGATTACCTCTAAGAGATAACAAAAAAGAAAAATATCTTGAAGAAGCAGTATTCTCATTCCGTTTAGCTACTTCATCAGTTCAAGATGATACACAAATTCACACACATATGTGTTATTCTAACTTCGATGAAATTATCGATTCTATCCGTGCATTAGACGCTGACGTTATTTCTATCGAAACTAGTAGAAGTCACGGAGAATTAATCTCTGCATTCGAAACTGCAATCTATCCTTTAGGTATTGGTCTAGGAGTTTACGACATCCACTCTCCTCGTGTACCTTCTAAAGAAGAAGTTCGTACAAATATCTTACGTCCACTTCAAAAATTATCTACAGAACAATTCTGGATTAACCCTGACTGTGGTCTAAAAACACGTGCAGAAAAAGAAACAATTGAAGCACTAGAAGTTTTAGTTGAGGTAACAAAAGAAATCCGCTCTGAACTAAAAAAATAGTATTGGAGGGAGATTTATGAGAAACTTACTAGAGAGATTAGAAAATAATGTACTCGTAGCCGATGGTGCTATGGGTACAGCTCTCTACAGTAATGGATTAGAAAGTTGTCATGAATACAACAACATCTCGAATCCTAGTGCTGTAGAAGAAATCCATAGAGCTTATATCGAAGCTGGAGCTGATATAATTCAGACTAATACATATGCTGCCAAAAAGTGTCAATTAAAAACTTACGGATATGAAGATAAGTTTGAAGAAATTAATATTCGCGCTGCTGAAATAGCTCGTAAAGCTGCTGGAGAAAATACTTTTGTTTTCGGTACTATTGGAGCTATTCGAGGTCTTCGTGAATGTGAACTATCATTAGAAACAATCGTTAACGAAACACTTGATCAAGTAAAAGTATTATTATCAACAAATAAAATTGATGCATTACTTTTTGAAACTTATTATGATCAAGAAGAAATTCGTGCTGTATTGACTGAAGCTAGAAAATTAACTGACTTACCTATTATTACTAATATTTCATTATTAGAGGCAGGTATAACTCAAAATGGGGAAAAAGTAACTGATGCTCTAAGTACCCTTGTTAACTTAGGTGCTGATATCGTTGGTTTAAACTGTCATCTTGGTCCTTATCATATGATAAAAAGTTTAAAACAAGTTCCATTATTTGCACAAAGCTACCTATCAGCTTATCCTAATGCCAGCTTATTACAGTTAACACAAACTATTAATGGTAATGAATACCGTTTTAGAAAAAATTCAGCTTACTTCGAACAAAGTGCTAAGTTACTTGTAGAAGAAGGTGTAAGATTAATCGGTGGTTGCTGTGGAACTACTCCTGAGCATATTCGTGCTATTAAAAAAGGAATTAAAGATCTTAAACCTGTTAAAAGAAAAATTATCACACCTTTACCAGCTGAGGAAGAACTTGTAAGAGTAGCAAATAATAAACCAACAATTGTTGATAAAGTCAAAAAACAAGTAACAATAATAGCTGAACTAGATCCACCAAAACACTTAAATGTAGATAAATTTATCGAAGGTGCAAAAGCAATAGATAAAAAGAATATCGAAGCTATAACTTTAGCAGATAATTCTTTAGCTAGCACTCGAATTTGCAATTTAGCTGCTGCTACGTTACTTAAAGAGCACATTTCTACCCCTACACTTCTACATTTAACGTGTCGCGATCACAACCTTATCGGACTACAATCTCGCTTAATGGGATTTGATATTCTTGGAATTAATAATGTCCTTGCTCTTACTGGAGATCCAAGTAAACTTGGTGACTTCCCTGGAGCTACTAGTGTCTATGACATGACTAGCCTTAAGTTAATTCCTTTTATTAAACAACTTAACGAAGGACTTGGATATAACGGAGCTTCTCTTAAAAAGACTACAAACTTCACAGTAGCTGCTGCTTACAATCCAAATGTTCGCGACTTAAGTAAAACAAAACGTCTAGTTGAGAAAAAAATTAAAGCAGGTACTGATTACTTTATTACACAACCTGTCTTTGAAGCTGAAAAAATTGAGCAATTAGCAGAATTTGCTGCTGATTATCCAGATACTCCGTTCTTCGTTGGTATAATGCCAATTACTAGCTATAACAACGCTGTATTCTTACAC
>ERZ1699260.761-NODE-763-length-10579-cov-3.633850_pt1 | contig 10579 bp, 6 predicted proteins | sample MGYA00581519_ERZ1699260 | MGnify/ENA primary metagenome ERZ1699260 (study PRJEB42319, sample SAMD00040324) | human oral metagenome | material: saliva | host: Homo sapiens | study: EMG produced TPA metagenomics assembly of PRJDB4115 data set (Metgenomic analysis of... | reverse complement strand
CCCCTGCACTGGCGTGTGCATTACCTATTGCTGCGGCGCAATGCCACCGCCAACGTGCCACTCATCCCGCCACTGGACGCCTAAGATTGAGTCATCCCCCACCAGTGAGGTGCCATTATGAATAGGATCCGCATCCGCTTCATCCGATGCATCGGAGCATCGGTAGCCGCGCTCGCCTGCGTTGGCCTCTTCCCCCTATCAGCCGCTGCCACCGACGTCGACGCAGACGCCGCAACGCCAGCCGCCGCCCAATCCGGCCCACAATCAGGCGCACAGTCAGGTGCGAGCGCACCCGCCGCACCAGCCACGCCCGAGGCACCCCCTGCCTCGCCCGAAGCCACCCCCGACCGGGCCACCCCCGCGACGCCCGAGAACACCCCGGCCTCGTCGGACGACGCTCCCCCGACGCCCGACCCGGCGCAGCCCGAACCGGGTGACCCCGCCGAACCCGCGCCGGATAATCCCGCCGAACCCGAACCCCCAGCACCCGTCACCTCCCAGTGGGTGCACCACGCCGAAGGCTGGCGCTACGAGAGTCCCGACGGCACATGGCTCAAGGACGGAGTCTTCGAGGTCGGCGGCGTGCGCTACGCCTTCAACGCCGACGGCTTCGTTCCGGTCGGCTGGTACCGCGCGCCCGACGGCACCTGGTACGCATCAACCGAGAACGGCGTGCGCACCGGCTGGTACCGGGACGGCTCGTGGTACCTCCTATCCGACTCCGGAGCCATGGTCACCGGCTGGCAGGTCTCCGGCGGCACCCGGTACTACCTGAACCCGGACGCGGGCGGCGCGATGGCAACGGGCTGGACCAAGGTCGACGGCACCTGGTACCACCTCGATGCCTCCGGCGCGATGAGCACGTCCACGTGGGTATGGGCGGGGGCCTGGTACTACCTAGGCGAATCCGGGACCATAGCCACCGGATGGTTCAAAGTCGGCGGCACCTGGTACTACGCGGACGCCAGCGGTGCCATGCGCACCGGCTGGGTCAGCGACGGCGGCTCCTGGTACTACCTGGGCAGCTCTGGGGCCATGGCCACCGGCTGGCTGCAGCAAGGCGCGAAGTGGTACTACCTGAGGCCGGACTCCGGCGGCGCGATGGCGACCGCCTGGGCGATGGTCAACGGCAGCTGGAACTACTTCGACCGGTGGGACGGCTTCTGGGTGTCCGGCCGCTCCGGCTTCGAGGCCGACTGGAACTACGCGAAGACCCTCTACAGTCCCACGAACTACCTGGTCGTCGTCGACACGAGCGCCCCACACTGCATGACGTTCTACTGGGCGGCGAACTCCTGGCAGCCACTCACCGACATGCCCTGCTCCGTCGGCAAGTCCTCCACCCCGACCGTCACCGGCACCTTCACCATCAAGAACCGAGGCTCCTCCTTCGGGCACGGGTACACGGCGTACTGGTGGACCCAGTTCTACGGCGACTACCTGTTCCACTCGATTCTCTACTACGAGGGCACCATGACCGTGATGGACGGGACCCTCGGCGGACACGTCTCCCACGGCTGCGTGCTCCTACGCTACGAGGACGCAAAGTGGCTGCACGACACAATCCCATCGGGGACCTACGTGACGGTCTACTGACGGTCTGCTGACAGTCTACTGACGGTTTACCGGCGGCCTATCGCTCAGCGCGACGAGGCCGGGGCTAGCCTTCCGGATATCAGGGCCCAGTCCCGGCCTCGCCATTGTGGTTTCACTTTGCCGTTACGACCCGCCTTACTGTTACGGCCTCGGCGTCGGCGTTGCTGCTGGCCGCGCCCTTGCGACCCCGAGCACCGTTGTGCCACCTGTTTGCCAGCGCAGCCCGCTTCGCCGTCGCGATTCCGGCGCACGTAAGCCCTCATCCGCACGTGGACCCGCTATTCCGAGCCTGGGCAACACCGCCCACGTACGGAACAGCGGGTTAACGTGCGCAACAGGCGACCCACATGCGAGACAGCTGGTTGATACGCAGGACACGTTGGAGCCCACGTCGTTGTCGCACGCGGATGATCGGTCACAGACCATGGGGCAGCCACACACGCCCAAAGTGCAGACCACCTCGCCAAAAAATGGCAAAAATGGGCTGTTTTGGGTGAGGTGGTCTGCGATTTGGGCGAATCCAGGAACGCGACGGCCTCCACCCACGGGTCTGCACAGGATCCTACCCGCAGTCCCAGCTAGCTCACGTTGTGGGCTTCATCCGGTGCTCTAACCGCCTGTTCATTTCCCATCCTCCCCTCGCCCCAACCTGGCCACCGAAGCCTGAACCGAGTCCCGCCAGGCACACATCCCCCCTGACGGCAAAGGCTGGGCAGACACACGCGCCCACGATGCAACAGTGACAGGAAAGAGACAAACACGACCACCTACAACACCAAACTTTCCCGCACCAACAAGCCGAAAAGTCACCACAAAACCAACACGTTGTGCCCTATAACCCTAGTGTCCTATAACCCGGAGCCTTCCAGGCCCGTCCACATGGAGGGCACCGCAGGAAGCACATCCACCCCGCACCCAGAACCCGCGCAAGCAGCACAGGCAACGACGAAGCCCCGGGATTCCAAGGGAATCCCGGGGCAGGGAGCGGAGACGGCGGGATTTGAACCCGCGAGGGGCTATGCACCCCTACCTCCTTAGCAGGGAGGCGCACTCGACCGGACTATGCGACGTCTCCAGTGCCGACTACTTTAGGACATTTTTGCTACGAACGCGAACTGCACCCGCTGCACACACCCGAAAGCGCATCGGCATGGCGGAGGGCGAGGGATTCGAACCCCCGGTGCCATTGCTGACACAACGGTTTTCAAGACCGTCTCTTTCGGCCACTCAGACAGCCCTCCAGACCTGCCCCATCCTACAGGAACAGACTCACACACGCGAAGCCGACGGTACGGGCACAGGCACCGCCCACCCTGCGGCAGAGGGAGAGACTGGGTCGAGCGCACACCACATCTGAGGGATCACTCCAGCGCTCACCGCGCAGCGTGAACAAAGAGGCGGACCCGGGGTGCACGCACCCCGGGTCCGGTCCCAATCGCAGCTATCAGCCTCGCAGGCCGAAGAAGTTCCAGGACTTCTTGTCGGGTGCCGGCTCCTCGGGGTGGTCGAGGAGGCCTCGCGAGAGCGCGGGGGCCGTCGGAGGCCACAGCGGCACGCGGATCGCAAGCATCGCCTGAATCGCGTGGTAGACATCCCAACGGGAGGACTTGGCGGGCTGAACGCTCTCATTGTGGGGACCGAGGCGGCGGATCCAGCGGCCCGGCTGGGCGATGAGGTAATCGTGGATGTAGTCCACGAAGGAGCGATAGCAGTGCTCAAAGTGCTCGACTTCGTCGATGCGATGCCCGTCATCGAGCATCGCGCGGCGTACGGCGACGGTCGCGCACACGCCCTCGCAGACGACCCACTGCTGGTGCTCGTCTTCGCCAGGGACGGGATTGCCCTGGTCGTTGACGGCAGTGGAGAAGCCGGGGGCCCCGTCAGTGCGACGCCAGCCGTCGACGCGGGCGCGCTCGAAAAGTTCAGTGCCCAGCTCCATCAGGTAGTCGGGTACGGCCCAGCCCGTGGAGCGCAGGCCAGCGCGCACCTGCAGCGCGAAGCGCGCGAGCTGCATGGAGTGACCGGTGACGTAGCCTTCGTGGTAGCGGCGTCCGTCGTTGCAGAGCTTTCCGGCCTCGAGGCTGGGCTGCCATTCCTCGTCGTAGTACTCGGGGATGCGCCAGTTGTTCTTGGACGCTACCTTGTACGCGAAGGCCGTCATCTTTTCGGCGCGATCCAGCCATTCGGGTTCGGTAGTCGCCTCGGCGGCGGCCATGTAGGCCTCGATGGTATGGATGAGGGTGCCGAGGGCATGGACGGGCACGGGTTCGGTGAAAGCCTCGTCGTACTGATCCCACACGAGGCCGTAGTCGTCGATCCAGTAGTCCTTCTGCTCTTGGAGCATGGTTTCGAGCAGCTCGTGTGCGCCGGGTCGGTTGGCGACGGTCGCGGCAGCGACACCGAGCAGCGCGTAGACGGTGTGATACTGAGACTTAACGCGGGAGGCCTCATCCCAGGGGACACCATGCCCCTCCTCGTCCGGTTCAGCTTTGATTTGGTACCACATGCCGCCGTTGACGGGGTCCGTGAAGTACTTGGTCAGCGACTTGACAGCATGGTCGGCGTAGCGGCGCGTGCCGGGCAGGCCCATGAGAGCCCCCAGGGAAAAGATGTAGGCCATGCGCCCGGTGACGGCCAGGTCAATGGACCGGCTCAGGTCCGGTTTGCCATCGGCGTCCAGGTGTGCGAAACCGGTGGCCACGATGGACCCCTCGGCCTCTTCGATGAGCGCCTGCATGTTGGCGCTCAGCCAACGGTTATGTTCGATGGAATCAAACCATCCCACGATGTTCCTCCTGACAACACAGTCACGGTCTTCGGTGACCGACATCTCATAGGATAGTCGCTCGGCGCCTTTTTTGGGAATACGTGCATACACCCCTCCGCCCACACGGACGAGGCCGGGGCACGGCGCGCTCTCACCTGGCCTTTTCCAGACGGCCTGCCACGGCCTCGAACAAGAGAAAACAAGGAAAAGTCCACGCCGTGGGACGGCGCTACCCACAAGCGGGCGTAACGTGCAACACTGTTGCTATGCATGAACGAGCTGGCACACGTGCCCTACCTGAAGACCTCATCAACGTCGACGATGTCATCTCCGCCTACTACGACATCGTCCCTGACCCGACCGACGTGGGACAGCGCGTCGCATTCGGAACATCGGGCCACCGCGGCTCCTCGCTGGACGGTAAGTTCAACGAGGCGCACATCATCGCCATCACCGCGGCGATCATCGAGTACCGCGCGTCGCAGGGCATCAACGGGCCTCTGTTCATCGGTCGTGACACGCACGCCCTGAGTGAACCCGCGTGGCGCACCGCCCTGGAGGTCCTCGCAGCCGCCGGCATCGACACGCGCATTGATTCGCGCGGCTCCTACACGCCGACCCCCGCCGTGTCCGTCGCAATTCTGGGCGCGAACGGCGCACCGGCGAACCTGCGCACGGAGGGTGACGGACTGGCTGACGGCATCGTCGTGACCCCCAGCCACAACCCGCCGCGCGACGGTGGCTTCAAGTACAACCCGCCTCACGGCGGCCCCGCCGACACGGACGCGACCGGCTGGATCGCGGCGCGCGCGAACGAGCTGCTGGATTCGGGCGAGTGGAAGGACGTTCCCCGCGTCACCGGCTCTGAGCTGCTGCACGACCCGAACGTGAAGCCTTTCGATTACCTGGACTTCTACGTGTCGCAGCTGGACCAGATCATCGACATTGAGGCCATCCGTAAGGCGGGCGTGCGTATCGGCGCGGACCCGCTGGGTGGCGCGTCCATCGACTACTGGGCGGTTATCGGCGAGTATTACGGCCTAGACCTGACGGTCGTCAACCCCGAGGTCGACCCGGCGTGGCCGTTCATGACCCTGGACTGGGATGGCAAGATCCGCATGGATTGCTCCTCGCCCTACGCGATGGCGTCCCTGCGCGAGGCCATGACCCCCGACGCCGAGGGCAACACCCCCTACGACATCGCGACCGGCAACGACGCGGATTCGGATCGCCACGGTATCGTCACGCCTGACGGCCTGATGAACCCGAACCACTTCCTGGCTGTGGCCATCGAGTACCTGTTCACGCACCGTCCCGGTTGGAGCAAGGACGCGGCCGTGGGCAAGACCCTGGTGTCTTCCGCGCTCATCGACCGCGTCGTGACCGCCATGGGCCGCGAGCTGATCGAGGTGCCGGTGGGCTTCAAGTACTTCGTGCCTGGCCTGCTGTCCGGTGCCGTCGGTTTCGGCGGCGAGGAGAGCGCGGGAGCATCGTTCCTGCGTAAGGATGGCACCGTGTGGTCGACCGATAAGGACGGCATCATCCTGGCGCTGCTCGCCTCGGAGATCCTGGCCGTGACGGGCAAGACACCCTCGCAGCTGCACGAGGAGCAGGTGGAGCGCTTCGGCGCCTCCGCGTATGCTCGCATCGACGCTGCCGCCTCCCGCGAGGAGAAGGCGAAGCTCGCGGCCCTGTCTGCGGACGACGTGACCGCGACCGAGCTGGCCGGCGACCCGATCGTCGCCAAGCTGGTGCGCGCGCCCGGCAACGACGCGCCCATCGGCGGCCTGAAGGTGACGACCGAGTCCGCGTGGTTCGCGGCTCGCCCGTCGGGCACCGAGGACGTCTACAAGATCTACGCGGAATCCTTCAAGGGTGCCGAGCACCTGGCCGAGGTCCAGGAGGCCGCGAAGAAGGTTGTGTCTGACGCCCTGAACGGCTGATTCTCGACGCTGCCCGCTCACGCGGGTTGCTGGGGGTGGCGCTCACGTGTGTGAGCGCTACCCCCGTTGTCATGTCGCGCCGACTCCACCGCCGACGGTCACGCCAGAACCCACGCAATCACAGGGGAAACGCGCTGAGCCGACGAGGCGCGATGGCACCATCCGGCCTGTTAAACTGACGGGCAGGACAAGGGCTGACATGGGCCTTTCATCTTCGGATGATTGGTGACTTCGAAACCTGACGAACCAGAGCCTTGTAATAGCTCACTCGTGAGCGGCAAGCTGAAGTCACGTCCTGCAAACCCCCTTCCCTGTGGGTTGGGGGTTTCGTGCTATCCGCTGGGCTCAGTAGGCGAGCGGGGAGAATTTTCACGGCGATTGCCCATAGAAATATGGGGCACGGGCCGCTACCGTGGTGGTAGTTCGACGCGTCGGTGAGCCGACGCCGCCCACCGACACCAGGAGCGCCCACATGAGCGAGGCACCCAGCCCTGCCGCCCGCGACGGCAGATCGCGCGAGCACGCCCCAGCCTCGTCAAGCAAACCACGCACGAGTCCGCCGAACCCCTCCCTTCCCAAGGCGCGCCTGGCTTTCCTTCTCCTCGCAGGTATTGCACTGCTCGCTGGCCTGGACGCCTCCCTCGTGCGCCTCGGAGCGCTCGCTCCCATCGCCTCGACGAGCCTGGGGACCGTGCACGGGCTCCTCATGATCTACGGGTTCCTGGGCACCGCGATCTGCCTGGAGCGCGCGGTCGCCCTGCAATCCGACGGGCGGCGCGCGTGGGCGTACGCCGCTCCCCTGCTGACCGGGGCCGGCGGCATCAGCGCGATCGTCATCTCCGTGAACGAAGGCGCGCACGCCACGCTCACGAGCCTACCGATCCCGCGCTTCCTGGCCGCCCATCTGAGCGGATTTGCGCCCGAGCGGATGATGCCCGGCTTCCTCATCACGCTCGGCATGGCGGCGCTGAGCGCCATTTACTGCTATGTGTGGGCGCGCAGGCAGGCCACCCACGCGGTCCTCATCCAGGTGATAGGCGCGCTCATCGGGCTGGGCGGCGTCCTCCTGTGGTGGCGAGGCCTCGAGACGCCGCGCGCGGTGCCGTGGTGGCTGGCCTTCCTGATCGTCACGATCATCGGCGAGCGCGTCGAACTCGCGCGTCTCGCCTTCGCGTCGGGTTCCACCGAGCGGCGCATCACCGCCGAGAGTACCGCCCTCATGGTGGGCCTGACCGTCGCGCTCTACTCCCCCACGGTCGGGTATCCGCTGATCGGGCTTGCACTCGGTGCCCTCATGGTGGACACCGCGTGGCACGACGTCGCGCGCGGCACCGTGCGCATGAGCGGCCTGCCTCGCCTGGCGGCCGTGTGCATGCTGAGCGGATACGCGTGGGCGCTTGTACCGGCGCTGATGTGGGTCATCGCTCCACCCGCTTTCGACGGATACGGCTACGACGCCGGCGTCCACGCGATCACGATTGGCTTCGTCGTCTCCATGCTGCTGGCCCACGCGCCCGTCATCATCCCGGCGGTCGCCCGGCGCGAGGTCCCCTACCACGTCGCCATGTGGGTCCCCTTCGCGTTCCTGCAAGTCTCCCTCCTCCTGCGCCTTCTCGCGGGCGCGCGCGAGGCTGCCTACCCGTGGCGCTTGGGCGGCACACTCGGGGTCGTGGGGGTGCTTCTCTTCGTCGCCACGACGCTGACGGTGACGATTCGCCGGGCACGCGCTGCCTCGCGTGAGAGCAGGATCATCGACGAGGCCGACTCCCCCTCCGCTGTTCCCGCTTCCTCGGGCGGAACGGAGGTTCGATGAGCAAGCCTCGCGTCCCCCGCACCGACCGCGTAACCACGGTGTGGATGTGCGTGGCGGCCGTTGCCGCTACGGTCACCATCGTCGCACGAGGCCGCATCCCGCAGAACCTGTGGACGATGATCCACCTGGTGACCCTGGGCGTTTTGTCGAACGGGATCTTCCAATGGTCCTGGTACTTCACGCGTGCCCTCGCGCACCTGGCCCCGGATGATCGGCGCGCCGGGCGTGACAACACCGTGCGCATCATCGCCTTCAACCTTTCCCTGCTGCTCCTCATCGGCGGCATGTGGTCAGGCATGTGGCACGCGACTGTCACGGGTGCGACCGCGGTCGGCGTGATCGCAGCCTGGCACGGGTGGGCGCTGCTCACCGCGTCCCGCGAGCGCCTGGCGTCGCGTTTCGCGGTGATTATTCGTTACTACATTGCGGCGGCGTTTTTCCTGGTGGTCGGCGCGACGCTGGCTGGTTTCGTGACGGTGGCTATGTTTGACGCGGATGCTCCCGCGTGGCTGGCCTCGGCCCGGGATCGTCTGACGGTCGCCCATGCGCTGGCGGGTGTCGCCGGCTGGGTGGGCCTGACGATGGGCGGGACCCTGGTGACGCTCGGGCCGACGGCGATGCGCACGCGCATGGATCCGCTGGCCGTGTCTTTCGCGACGAGTGCCCTGCCCCTGTGGGTGGCTGCGCTGCTCGTCGCGGGAACGGGAGCTGTGACGGGGTCGATGCGCGTGGCCTCCGTGGGGTTGTTGGTCGTCGTGGGTGCGGCGGCGCTGGGCGTGGGTGTTCCGCTCCTTCGCGCGGCGCTGGTGAAGGGTCCGGCCGAGTACGGGGCGTGGTCCCTCATGCTGGGTGCCGCCTGGATTCTCGTCGCGGGCGCGGGGGCGTCCTTGCGCGCCTTCGAGGCCGTGGATGCGACCGGCCTGCGCGCGGCGTTCCTGCCGTGGCTGCCGATCCTCGGCGCGGCCGGGCTGGGCCAGCTTTTCGTCGGCGCGCTCACCTACCTGATGCCCGTCGTTATCGGCGGTGGCCCATCCGCAGTGCGCGTCGGGGTCGGCGTGCTCGAGGCCGGGGCTCCCATCCGGGAGGCGGCGCGTAACGTGGCCGCAGTGTTCGCCCTCTCCGTCGTGTCACTTGGCGGCATCCCCGCCGAGCGCCTTACCGTTGCCGCGTGGGTGGTCCTGCTGGCCACCTACGTCGTCGACATCGTCCTTATGGCCCGCTGTGGCGTGGCCCAGGCGCGTGCCAAGCGCGCCGCCCAATCCCCCACCACCACGCAAGGAGGCCGCCGTGGCTGACCTGAACCTGTCTGCGTCGCCGTCGGGAGGCAAGAACCCGAAGACACCCGTCCCGAAGGCATCAGAGTCGAAGGGCGGTGCGACGGGAGTCCCCAAGCTGCGCATGAGTCCTGCGGGCGACCACTCGCCCGTAAGCCGCACGGCGGGCGCAATCATCGGTGTCGTCTCCGTCGTGGCGCTTGCCCTCGCTATCTTCCTGTCCAACCCCACCGCGCCCACTACGCAGGGCACGGGAACGGGGACCGCGGCCACGACCTCGTCCGTGACGCCGACCGGGCACACGACCCGCGTGTCGGTGGGCGTCGAGGGTATGACCTTCACTCCCAACCACATCGAGGTGCCAGCTGGCGACCGCCTCATCATCGACTTCACGAACTCGGGGGATCAGCGTCACGATCTGGTGTTCGAGACGGGCGTATCCTCCGGGTCGCTCGCCACCGGCGAGACGAAAGAGCTGGACCTCGGCATCATCTCCGGGGACGTCGAGGGCTGGTGTTCCTTGCCGGGTCACCGCGAGATGGGTATGACCCTGCACGTGCAGGCAACGGGCGCTTCCTCGTCCTCCTCGGGGGCCTCGGCCTCGGGTAGCCACGGCAGCCACGCGGGACACGACCACGGCCAGGAGGCCGCCGTGGGACCCGCCAGCCCGACGGCCCTGACGGACTACGCAGCGACGATCACCCCGCGCGACCCAGTCCTACCGCCGGCCACAAGCGAGACCGAGCGCTCCTACACGTTCACGGTCACCGAGCAGACGACCAACGTCACCGACACGCTGACCCGCCAGACGTGGACCTTCAACGGGGACGCCCCCGGACCGATCCTGCGCGGACACATCGGCGACACCTTCCACATCACGCTCGTGAACAACGGAACGATGAGCCACTCGCTGGACTTCCACGCGGGCCTCGTCGCTCCCGACAACGTCATGCACTCGATCGAGCCCGGGCAGACCCTTGAGTACACCTTCGTCGCGAAGAACGCGGGCATCTGGCTCTACCATTGCTCGACCGCGCCGATGTCGATGCACATCGCGAACGGCATGTTCGGTGCTGTCGTCATCGACCCGACCGACCTGGACAAGGTCGACCGCGAGTAGGGTATGAACGCCGCCGAGCTCTAACTGGGCGAGGACGGGCAGCGAGCGGACGAATAGCTGTAGTAG
>ERZ1699260.752-NODE-754-length-10651-cov-3.348252_pt1 | contig 10651 bp, 9 predicted proteins | sample MGYA00581519_ERZ1699260 | MGnify/ENA primary metagenome ERZ1699260 (study PRJEB42319, sample SAMD00040324) | human oral metagenome | material: saliva | host: Homo sapiens | study: EMG produced TPA metagenomics assembly of PRJDB4115 data set (Metgenomic analysis of... | reverse complement strand
ACGCAGTACAGTCCCCGGCCCGCCGGGATCACGGGACTCGTTGCCAGCGCCTCACCCAGGGCGGTACGCACCTGCTCCTCGGACAGAGAAGAACAAAGCGTTCGTCCCTCGCAGCACACGTGCAGTGACAAGCCCGCCCCGGCCTCGTCAATGGGGACGCCCAGGCGTTCCAGCAGGGAGGTCAGGAGGCCCGTGGGGTCCTCGACGGATACGGGTGTGGGCACGTGCGCGGCGTCGGATAGGGATGAGATGCGTGAGACCGTGCGATCTACGTAGGCACCGATCATGCCCTCGCCCACACACTCCCAGCCCCCCTCGGCGCGGGGGAGGGTGGCCTCGTCGCTGACCGCGGCCTCGTCGATGAGGGAGAGTTCGGCCTCGGAGGCGAGCGCACCCTCACGCGAGCGGTCGACCGCGCGCCCACCCAGATAGATCAGTGCCTCGCCGCTGCTGTGGATGTAGAGCGCCCCGTCGGCCATGACCATGCGCACCGAGAAAGCTGTCAGCGGTGCCGGTAGTGCGCGCGGCATGAGCAGAGCATGACCGCCCAACCCTTCAATGATTGCGGCACCATCGCGGGCGAGATCCCCGGTGTGCGAGGCCTCGTATCCGATGATCAGGCGGAATCGACCACGGGTAGCAGCGGACAAGAAAGAAGCGATACCCGCAAATAGCGACGGGCCAGCACAGCGTGTCATGTGCTGAGGGTAACACTATGAAGCGGACTCGCAAAAACGGAGCGAGACGAACAGGTTGCGTCTCTCGCACAGCGTGTGTACAGACGCAGGTGGGGGAGTGCGCCGGTATCCTGGAAGCAATCACAAAGGAGGACCCATGCAGCTCACGGACGCGACCGATGCGCTCTCGCTGACGCGCCAGATGATCGATATCCCCTCGGTGTCGGGAGAGGAAGGACCCCTCGCGGACGCGGTCGAGGCGGCGCTGCGTGGCGCGGGCTTCGGCTCGGTGGACACCCTGGAGATCCTGCGCGACGGGGATGCGGTGTGCGCGCGGACCCACCTCGGGCTGCCGCAGCGCGTCGTCCTTGCCGGGCACCTGGACACGGTTCCCATCGCCGAGAATGTTCCTGGACGCCTCGAGGTGCGTGACGGCGTCGAGGTCGTGTGGGGGCGCGGTTCAGTCGATATGCTCGGCGGCTGCGCGGCCGCCCTGGCTCTTGCATGCGAGGCCGGTGCTTTGATCAGGGGCGGCGCACGCGAGGCGCTCACCGCAGACGTCACGTGGATTTTCTACGACCACGAGGAAGTCGCCTCGCACTTCAACGGCCTGGGCCGCATCCAGCGCCTGTACCCGCAGTGGCTCGCCGGTGACCTCGCTCTGCTGGGCGAACCCACTGCCGCGCACGTTGAAGGCGGCTGCAACGGAACTCTGCGCGTCATCGCGCACTTCCCGGGACGCGCTGCGCACTCGGCGCGCGCCTGGATGGGCGTTAACGCGATTCACGCGATGGCCCCCGTCATCGAGCGTATCGCGTCCTTCGGTAACCCCATCGAGGTGGTTGACGGCCTTGAATTCCGCGAATCCCTCTCCGTCGTGCGCGTCGAGGGCGGCATAGCGAACAACGTCATCCCCGAGGCCGCCTCCATGACCGTCAACTACCGCTTCGCGCCCTCCAAACGCGCCGACGACGCCTTGGAATGGGTGCGCGGTCTCTTCGAAGGAACCGGCGCAACCATCGAAGTCGATGACCTGTGCGAGGGTGCGCGGCCTGGGGCGGACTCGCCCGTCGCCGAGCGCTTCCTGTCCGTCGCCCGTCGCGTCGCGGACGAGGCCGGGGTTCAGCTCGCGCTCAGCGCGAAAGTCGGGTGGACGGACGTTGCCCGCTTTACGCAGGTGGGAGTGCCCGCGATGAACTTCGGGCCAGGCGATCCGCTGCTCGCGCACACGCGCGACGAACACGCGCCCGTCTCGGATATTGTCAGGGTGCACGAGACCCTGCGTGCCTTCCTGCTCGCGCAGTAGCGGGCCCGGGCGCGCCGCGCCCCACCCACCATGACCGTCAGGAGAGACCATGACTACCCCGGAAGAAACTTACCGCCGCGGATCCGTCGTTCTGCGCGGGGACCAGATCCCGCGCCTGACGGCCGATGCTTCGCTGCTTCAGACCGAACACAGCGCGGACTGGAAGCATACGGACCCCTGGCGTGTTCTGCGGATCCAGTCCGAGTTCGTCGAAGGGTTCGAGGCCCTGGCGAAGGTCGGCCCCGCCATTTCTGTGTTCGGTTCCGCGCGCACGCGTCCAGACGAACCCTGGTACCAGTGTGCTCAGCGGATCGGCGAACTCCTGGTTCAGCGCGGCTACGCGGTCATTACGGGCGGTGGCCCGGGCGTGATGGAGGCCGCGAACCGTGGCGCGTGGGAGGCAGGCGGTATCTCCGTGGGCCTGGGCATTGAGCTGCCGCACGAGCAGAGCATGAACCAGTGGATCAACCGCGGCGTGAACTTCCGGTATTTCTTTGCACGCAAGACCATGTTCGTCAAGTACTCGCAGGGCTTTATCGTTATGCCGGGCGGTTTTGGCACAATGGATGAGCTTTTCGAGTCGGCGACCCTGGTGCAGACCGGCAAGATTCGTTCCTTCCCCCTCGTGCTTGTGGGTACCGAGTACTGGTCGGGACTGGTCGAGTGGATCCGTTCCTCGATGGTGAATACGGGCATGATTTCTCCGGGCGACGTCGACCTGCTGCACGTTGTTGATGATCCGGAGGAGGCGGTGCGCCTGGCGACAGGTGCTTAGTTGCTGATGCGCGAGTGTGAGGGGCGTTGACGAGGAAAAACCTTTCAATTGCCACACAAAATTGATCTGATGGCTGAGTTTCTATGTGTGAGACTGTGTAACCTGCCAAGGAAAATCATCAGTTATCCGGTAAGATTGATGAGGTGCTCCACCGCAGATGGCGGCGGCAGAACTCTGAGAAGGAGTCCTCAACATGGCAGCGATGAAACCTCGCACGGGGGATGGCCCCCTCGAAGCGACCGCTGAAGGTCGCGGCATTGTCGTTCGTATTCCCACCGAAGGGGGCGGTCGCCTCGTTATCGAGATGAGTCCGCAGGAAGCCGGCAAACTGGCCGAGGTGCTGACTGCGGCAATCTGAATAAGCATAACTGCGGTGGGACGGGCACAGCCTGTCCCACCGCTTTTGTGTCGCCGTTTGGTGCCTGCGATGTGTCTTCCCGTGTTGCGTCCGGTGTGCGATCACCGCGGTGCCTGTGGTGTCCGGCTGCCGCGGGGCCTGCTATTTGGGGCCTGGGACCGCTGTTCCGCACGTGAACCCGCTGATCGGCGCGTCGGCGGGGATGCCCACGTATGGAACAGAGGGTTTGCGTGCGGAATAGAGAGCGCCCAGATGGCACGCGAAAGCGCCGTCAGCGCTTGACTGCGACCGCCAGGCCGTCTCCGACGGGCAGGAGGGTGGGCACGAATTCATCGGAGTCTCGCAGGTAGTTGACGACCTCGCGAGCGACGACGGTCCGTGCGTCGCGGCGTGCGGGGTCGGCGACCTGGTCGTGCCACAGGGCGTGCACGAAGGCGATGGTGCCGCCGGGGCGGACAATACGCACGGCGTGGTCCAGGTACTGCGGTGTCTCATCCAGGTCGCCGTCGAGGACAACCATGTCGTAGCCGCGCGCCGCCATACGGGGTAGCACGTCGAGGGCGCGCCCGGCGATGAGGCGCGTACGGTGGGAGGACAGGCCGGCGGCTGCGAAGTTGCGGCGCGCGTAGCCCAGTAGCTCGGACTCGACGTCGATGGTTGTGAGGACGCCGTCGCGGGCCATGCCGTCCAGGAGCCACAGGCCTGACACTCCGGCACCCGTGCCCACTTCGAGGACGGCGCGCGCGCCTGCGACGGCGGCGAGCATCCGCAGGGCGGCTCCGGTACCGGAGGAAACGGGGGCGGCTCCAAGTTCGGATGCAACAGCGCGCGCGGCAGCCAGAGCATTGCTCTCTGCCACGTAGTCTTCGGTATACACCCATGTCTGGGCCTTATCCGCCATCGCTATCCTCACGTTTCCTCGGTCGCCTCGGGTAGGTGCGTCCACACGTGTGCGCCCCTCTCCAGCCATCAGGGTACAGGCGAGGCGTGACGCGGGCGCGTTGGCGCTCCGGTCTCCCGCTAAAAAGGAGACGACACCAAAACGCGTGCGTGCTGAAGGCCCTCGAAAAGGAGGAAACTCCGCGCGACGCAACCACGGCCTCGTCGATGAGGACGAGGCCGTGGTGCACACGCTGACGGGGCTTGTCAGTGCCGGATGGGGGAGACCCCGAGCGGGCGCCCGGCGAGGCCCCGGTTGACCGACGCGAGGGTCGTACCGAGGGCTGTGAGGACCTCGGCGGCCGGCCCGGAGGCGACGGCGACGGGTTCGCCGCGGTCGCCGCCCTCGCGCAGCGCGATGTCGAGGGGCACCTGGGCCAGGAGCGGCACCGAGTAGCCGAGCTGGGCGGTCAGGCGCGCGGATACGGATTCGCCGCCACCCGCGCCGAAGATTTCCAGGCGCGAGCCGTCGGGCTGAGGCAGGAAGGACATGTTTTCGACGACGCCGATGACCTTCTGGTTCGTCTGGGCGGCGATGGAACCGGCTCGCTCGGCGACCTCGGCGGCCGCGACCTGCGGGGTCGTCACGACGAGGATCTCCGAGTTGGGCAGCAGCTGGGCGATGGAGATCGCGACGTCACCCGTGCCGGGAGGCATGTCGATGAGAAGGACGTCCAGGTCGCCCCAGAAGACGTCGGCGAGGAACTGCTGGAGGGCGCGGTGCAGCATGGGGCCGCGCCACACGACGGCCTGGCCGTCGGGCACGAACATGCCGATGGAGATGACTTTGATGCCGCCGACGCCCACGGGCGGGATCATCATGCCGTCGATGACCTGCGGGTCGTGGTCGACGCCGAGCATGCGAGGAATGGAGAAGCCGTAGATGTCGGCGTCCATGACACCAACCTTGAGTCCCTGCGCGGCGAGCGCGGCGGCCAGATTCGCGGTCATGGAAGACTTGCCGACGCCGCCCTTACCGGAGGTGACGGCGATGACGCGGGTCAGGGAGTCGGGACGCGAGAACGAGATCTCGCGCTCGGGGCGACCACCGTTGAGTTTTTCGCGCAGCGCCTTCTTCTGGGCCTCGTCCATGACGCCCATTTCGACGGTGACGTTCTCGACGCCGTCGAGGGCACCCACACGCTTGGAGACGTCCTTCGTGATCTGGGTGCGCAGCGGGCACCCGGCGGTGGTGAGCAGGACCTTGATCGCGACGGACGAGCCATCGATCGTGACCAGGTCGGGGGTCACCATGTTGAGGTCGGTGATGGGGCGGCGGATCTCGGGGTCGATGACCTGGCCGAGAGCGTCCATGACGGATTCAAGCGTGACTGGCATGGAGACCACTCTACTGGCCGGGGCACCCATCTTCTAGAGGACGTTAGTCGGCCTGAGAATATCCTTCGGTGTCCCGGGTGGCGTCCGCGTCCGTGCCCGAGGCCTTGGCTGCGTCCGCGGCGATCTCTGCTCGCAGGTCTTCGAGCATGTCGCGCAGTTCGGAGCGCACGAAGTCGCGCGTGGCGACGTCCTGGAGGGCCAGGCGCAGGCCGGCGATCTCGCGGGCCAGGTACTCGGTGTCGGCGAGGTTGCGTTCGGCGCGCAGGCGATCCTGTTCAGCGACGACGCGGTCGCGCGCGTCTTGGCGGTTCTGCGCGAGCATAATGAGCGGGGCCGAGTACGAGGCCTGGGTTGAGAACGCGAGGTTCAGCAGAATGAAGGGGTAGGGGTCCCACGCGAATTTTACGCTGACACCAGCGAGCACGAGGTTCGCGGCGATCCAGGCGACGACGAAGATCGTCATGTAGAGGACGAAGCGGGGGGACCCCATGAAGCGCGCGGTGGCCTCGGCGAAGCGACCGAAGCCGTCGCCTCCGCCGGAGCCGGGGCGACGGAAGAACCCGCGGCGCTTTTCGAGCGGGTTGTCGAGACGATCAGCCATCGATGCTCCTTGCCATCATGCGGTCGGTGATGTCATCATCGAAATCGCGCCAGTCTTCGGGCAGCAGTTCGTCGAGCACGTCGTCGACCGAGACGGCGCCGTGTAGGTGCCCGTCCTCGTCGACGACGGGAAGAACCGTCAGGTTGTAGGTGGCCAGCAGTCGGGTCACCTTCGCGATGTGCGCGTTGGGGTCCACGGCCTCGATGTCGCGGTCAAGAATCGTGCCGAGCAGGGTCTGTGGGGGTTCGCGCAGTGCGCGCTGAATGTGGACCATGCCCAGGTATTGGCCGGTCGGGGTCTCCTGGGGTGGGCGCGCGATGAAGGCAACGGTCGCGATGGAGGCGGGGATGTCCTCGCGGCGCACGGCGGCGAGCATTTGCGCGACGGTAGCATTGGGGCCGAAAACGACCGGTTCGGTGGTCATGAGCGAACCCGCGGTGGACTCCTCGTAGGTCATGAGTCGACGCACGTCCTCGGCCTCTTCGGGTTCCATGAGGGCCAGCAGGGACTGTGCTTTGGCGGCGGGCAGCTCGGCGACGAGGTCGGCTGCGTCGTCGGGCTGCATGACGTCGAGAACGTCGGCGGCTCGTGCTGCCTCCAGCGCTGACACGATGGCAATGCGGTCGTCGTTACCCAGCTCCTCGAGTACGTCGGCTAGGCGCGCGTCGGTCAGCTGCTGCGCAACCGCCATCTTGCGGTCCTGGGGCAGGCTGTGGATGAAGTCTGCCAGGTCGGCGGGACGCATGTCTTCCGTGTATTGAAGCAGTGCGGTGGCCGCCTGGTTGGAGTCGGTCTTGAGCAGGCCCGACACCTCGGTCACGTCGACCGTCAGGGTCTCGCCACTGCGCGTGAAGCCGAGGGACGAGGTACGCATGCGCTGGACGTGCAGCGTGGAAATCACCCAGTCCTTGGGGCGACGTTGACGCATAGCAACGTCGAGGATACGCACTTGGCCGGAGCCGTCGTTCATGGTGACGACGCGGTCGAAGAGTTCGGACAGCACCAGGGTCTCGATGGGGCGCTGCGTGAACGAACGAATGTTGAGCAGGCCCGTCGTGATGACCGATCCGGCTTCGATGGACGTCACGCGGGTCAGCGGTAGGAACACGCGTTTGCGCGGGCCGACCTCGACGACGAAGCCGATGACGTTGGCTTCAGATTTCAGCCGAAAGATGACAACGACATCGTGAATCTTGCCGACTTGGTCGCCCAAAGGGTCGAAAACACCGGTGCCGGCAAGCTTTCCGATGTAGACGCGTCGGCCCTTGGTGCCAACCTCAATAGATGCAATGCTCACCCAATCATTTTAGGCTGATGATGTTCAATGCGTCGTAATGGAGAGCCGGTGCCGGGTGGACAATGCGTCCCACGCCACCGTTGCTGTGGTGATTGGAGAGAGAAATGGCCATTGTGATGGAACCGAAGATGCCGACGGGTACGGAGGTTGCGTCCTACCAGACCTACGCGCAGGCTCGAGCGGGTGTTGATTTCCTGTCCGATTACGGTTTCGACGTTTCGTCGATCACGATTGTCGGCACGGATCTGCACATGGTGGAGCGTGTGACGGGTCGCCTGACGATTGCTCGGGCGTCCATGTCGGGTGCGTCCAGCGGCGGATTGTGGGGTGCGCTTGCGGGCATGTTCATGTCCGCGGGACAGAACGCGGGCGGCACGGGCACCTGGGTGGTGGGCGGCATCGTCATCGGTGCGCTTGTCGGCATGGCCCTGTCTGCACTGGCGTTTATTCTGCGAGGCCGCAACCGTGACCTCCTGTCCTCTCAGCAGGTCGTTGCCGAGCGCTACGCGATCTTGGCGGCCTCGGACATCGACCGCGCGTTCACGCTCCTGCAGCGCACCCCCGGCAACATGGCACGCCCCAAGCGTGCGCGCGAGGTGACAGAGCGCCCGAAGAAAGACTCTGTCGGCTTCTTCCCCGACGGCCGCCCGCGTTTTGGCGCTGCGACCAAGGAAGGGGATATCCCGAGCGTGGCACCCGAGGCCTCGGCTGCGTCGAGCACGGACGAGGCCGTGGCACCCTCACAGGTCACGCAGGCCGTCTCCCCGGCGTCCTCCGCGTCGGAGAGCGAAGCGGCGCAGACTGCGGCACCCGCTCAGCCCGCACCCGCACAACCCGCACCTGAAGGACGCAACGACGCCCCGGCCTCGTCCCCTGAGGGAGACCAGACCGAGGCGTCGGATCAGCGCTCCTAAGCGGCGCGCTTCCAGCGAAAAAATCCGCGCGGGGCGCGCTTAGCGTCCCTGGATACGCGCGATCCACTCCTCGACGTCCGCGATGGTGCGCGGGATGTCTTCGGAGATGCGCGTGACGGTGCCGTCGGCGTTTACCACGACGTCGTCCTCGATGCGCACGCCGATGCCTCGGTACTCCTCGGGGATCAGCAGGTCGTCGGCACGGAAGTACAGGCCCGGCTCAATCGTGAAGATCATGCCCGGCTCGAGCAGCGCGCCCTGGTAGAGTTCTGCGCGCGCCTTCGCGCAGTCGTGCACGTCCAGGCCCAGGTGGTGGCTGGTGCCGTGCGGCATCCAGCGGCGGTGCTGCTGGCCGGTGGAGGCCAGGGATTCCTCGGGCGTGACGGGCAGGATGCCCCACTCGTACAGGCGGGCAGCGATGACCTCCATAGCGGCGTCGTGTACGTCCTTGAAGCGGCAGCCGGGCTGGTTGGCGCGGGCCAGAGCGGCCTCGCAGGCGTCGAGCACGGCCTGGTAGACGCGGGCCTGGACCTCGGTGAAGCGCCCGTTGACGGGCAGTGTACGCGTGATGTCGGCCGTGTAGAGGGAGTCGACCTCGACGCCGGCGTCGACGAGCACCAGGTCGCCTTCGCGCACCTCGCCGTCGTTGTCGATCCAGTGCAGGGTGTTCGCGTGGTTGCCGGAGGCCGCGATGGTGTCGTAGCCCAGGCCGTTGCCTTCTTCGCGGGCATTCGCCGCGAAGGCTCCCTCGATGACGCGCTCGCCACGGCGGTGGCCCACGGCGCGCGGCAGGACGCGGATAATGTCCTCGAAGCCGGCCTTGGTAACCTCGACCGCGCGGATCATTTCCTCGATCTCGTAGGCGTCTTTCTTGAGGCGGATTTCGGACAGGCGCTCCTCGAGGGCCTCGTCTTCGTCGCGCGCGTCGTCGCCAAACGGCAGGGACGCCTGGATGCGGATCTCGTTGACCATGTCTTCGATTTGGGCGTCCACGCCGCGTACGATGCGTAGGCTCACCTGGCCGGCGTCCTTGGACAGCGCGTCGCGCAGCGTGTCGATGTGGCGGGTTTCCAGGCCGGTCGCGGCCGAGACCTCTTCGAGCGACGGGCGCGCACCCACCCAGAATTCGCCGTAGCGCGGGTTGGCGTAGAACTCCTTGGAGGAACGCGAGGCGCGCGGCTTGAAGAACAGCAGCGCGGTGTGGGTGCCGTCCTCGTTCGGTTCGAGCACCATGACCGTATCCGGTTCCTTTTCGCCGCCCAGGCCCGACAGGTGCGCGAACGCGGAGTGCGCGCGGAAACGGTAGTCGCAGTCGTTCGAGCGGACCTTGTAGGGACCCGCGGGGATGACGAGGCGCTCGCCGGGGAAGGGGGCACCGGCCTTGAGAGTGCGGTCGGTGAGGAAATCGGCGACGCGTTCACGCTTGGGCAGGTCGGTGGGGCGTGGAGCCCATCCGGAGCCGATGAACTCGCGGAACGCGGAGGACTGGGGCTGACGGGAGCGGCTTTCGCCTCGGTCGGCCATTGACTGGGATTCTTCTTCGCTCATGGGCCCATTCTACGGCTGTGAGTGCCCCGGTGGAGTGCCCGGGGGCATGACAAACCCCGGCCTCGTTCCCAGGTCGCGCGGCAGGTGCGGGGACGAGGCCGGGGTAGGTCGTGTGGGAGAGGATCAGTCCTGGAGGGTGAGTTCTCCCGCGATGGACAGGTCCATCCAACGCTTGAAGTCTGCGCCGCGCTTGTCTTGCGAGAGCAGGAACACGGTCTTGGCGTAGAGGGCCTCGAGCGTCATGTCGTGCGCGCCGATCGCGCCCAGCTGCGCCAGGGCGTTGCCAGCCTCGTAGTGGCCGAGCATGACCTCGGACTGGTAGCACTGGGAGGCGACGATGATCGGCACATCGGCGTTGGCGAGCTCGGCCAGGACATCCACCAGGCCCGGCTCAGAGGCAGGGATATTGCCCACGCCGAAGGTGCGCAGGATGAGAGCGTCCGGGTGGGGCGTCGTTATCGCGCGCAGTCGGGCGGCGCTCATGCCGGGAACCACGTCGATGACGGCGACATCTTGGCGCGTGTACGGGCTGGGATCGGTCCAGCCGGTGCCCGGATGGGGAGCGCCGTACCAGCGCCACGGGGCGCCCGTGCGGGCCATCGGGGACACGGAGGGCGACTCAAAGCCTCGGAAGGCCCACGACGAGGTCTTGGTGGCCCGGTTGCCGGCCAGGAGCTTGTGCCCGAAGAACAGCATGACCCCGCGCGCGTGGCGTGAAATCGCGGCGCGCAGCGCACCCGTGACGTTCGCCGACGCATCCGAGCCGACCACGCCGAGCGGGTACTGGGAGCCGGTCAAGACGACCGGCTTGCCCATGCTCGCCAGCGCGTAGGACAGGGCAGCAGCCGAGTAGCCGTCTCTTAAACACATCTCCGAGCCCCCGAGACGGACACCTAAC
>ERZ1699260.751-NODE-753-length-10685-cov-2.949517_pt1 | contig 10685 bp, 8 predicted proteins | sample MGYA00581519_ERZ1699260 | MGnify/ENA primary metagenome ERZ1699260 (study PRJEB42319, sample SAMD00040324) | human oral metagenome | material: saliva | host: Homo sapiens | study: EMG produced TPA metagenomics assembly of PRJDB4115 data set (Metgenomic analysis of... | reverse complement strand
GTCAAAAGCAATACTGGCTTGCGAATAGCTTGGTTGATAACCAAAAAATTGTTCATAATGTTGGCAAAATTGTTGCCCTAAATAATTTTGGCTTAATCCACTTGTAGTAGACCAAATCACGCCTTCGCAAGGCTGATTTTCAGGTAAAAAAGCAGAAGGGGCATAAATACTATAAAGCACCGCATTCGTTGGTTGTTGAGTAAAGGCGTGATGAAAATTCACCATATCTTCTGCAAAATAAGAAGCTAACACCACCATTGAGGGAAAAATTTGATGGATTGCTTTCATGGTATATTTCAATGCAAAATCTTTTGCAGTTTCAACACCACCTGCATTTACGACCAACTTTTGAATTGCTAGTCGGTCTGTCGCTGTTAACTGATTTTTCTTTTCTAACAGTGGAAGCAATTCTTTTTCACACTTCGGTAAAGACGCAATCAGCGGCAATGTATAAATCCCTTGCGCCACATCTTCTAACACAGGTTTTCCAAATTCAGAAGAACTGACTTCGTAATCAAGAATATCATCTAACAGTTGAAACGCCATCCCAATAGAATTACCGATATGTCTCGCACGCTCTAATTCGCCCATTCCTGAAAAACGTTCTCCCATCATACAACTAAGCATAAATAGTTGCGCCGTCTTCCCATCGATTCGCTTCAAGTAATCTTGAATCGTCACATCGGTTTTGTAGCTTTCTTCCATCTGTGACAATTCACCTTCAATGACACGCATCATCCCGTATGTTGGGATTTGGATGCCCGCTAAATCTTGACTATATTTTGAAAGCAACTGATAGCACACTGTCAATAAGTAGTCGCCTGCATAAATCGCCACACGATTCCCAAATCGAGCACTAATCGTTTCTTGTCCTCTTCTTGTATCAGCTTCGTCGATGACGTCATCGTGTAATAATGTTGCCACATGAAGTAGTTCAAGAGCCGCAGCCACAGCATGGACTTCTTCCTTGTTTCGATTTTCGTTCCACATTGAGAATAAAATCAAATAAGCAGGTCGTACCATTTTACCACCAGATTCAAGGACAGCCCAAATAGCCTCACGAATCTGTTGATTTTCGATCGTGATAGATGCATGCATCATCGCTTTTACTTGTTTTAATTCTTCATGTAATTCGGGATACTCCATCCACATTGGATGTACGATTGTCATAGTTTTCTCCTTCTAGTCGACCTTCTAAAAAAAGAAGCCGACAAAAAATGCCGACTTCATTATAACATACTTATTTAACGAGTTGGTTTCCTTGTTTATCGAATCCATATATTGCTTTCGACTTACCATACCACCAGCTACCCGCAGTTCTTTGGAACCATGGAATCACGTAGTAATCAAGACCAAATGCACGACCTGAACCGTTCATTAACGCAATCGCTGCAGGAACAAACCACATGTTTACCCAGTAGAACATACCAGATAAGCAGAATGTTGCGACTAAACCGATTGTTACTGCGTTGACGATCCATGTTAAGAAACCAGCCATGATTGCTAAACCGATAGCTAATTCTACGAATGACATCACTTTTTGCATTAAGTGAGCAACTTCAACGTTTGGAATCATGATTTGCATGATGGATGCGAACCAGTCTGGCATTTTTTCGATGACCATCGCTGGTTGTTCACCGTATGAATAGTTGAAACCGAATGAAACGACTTGAGTTGCTGTTTGCGCTGCAGCTTCTGTTGCACCACTTGCTGCTGTTACAGTTTCTGCTGCACCACTTGCTGCACTTGTTGCTTCTGTTAACCAAGGGAATGGGAATGCTAAATGACTTCCATCAATCCAGCTGCTTGCGCCCCATAGACCAAAGATTTTCTTCAAGCCTTCGATCGTCCACATACCACCGTAGAATAAACGAAGTGGTACAGACCATAATACGTTACCGTAGCGTGATAAGTGTCCACGGAAGATATTACGACGGTTCTTAATATGGAAGAACTCGTGGAACACGTATTGGATTGCATAGTATAGTGAGAAGATTTCTAAGAAATACTTGATGTTTACGATGTGTTTCATCAACATTGCAAAGAAACCACTTAAGTGCCATTTGCCCATTAAGAAAGCAACGCCATAATGTGAACCGATAGAAACCATGAATCCATCGTATTTACCTTTATAGGCTACTTTTTCTGAGTTGTTAATTGAAGCAATAATGTTTTTCGCTGCTGTTTTACCAGTTTGTTCAGCTGCTTGTACGATTTGTGGATGTGGAGCATTTCCTTTATCCGGTTCTTCGTAGTAAGCTAAGTCACCGATTGCGAAAATATCTGTTTCGCCATCGACTAACATGTTTTCATTAACCACTAAACGACCTGCACGAGCTGCTTTAAATCCAAACACTTCAGCTTCTGTGTTGGCTTTAACCCCAGCTGTCCAGAATAGTGAGTACGTTGGAATCACTGTGCCGTCCGCTAAGCGAATGCTGTTTTGCTTCACTTCAGAAATTCCGTTTCCTTTAATCACTTTGATGCCGCGTTTTACCATGAAGGCTTCTGCTTTATCCGCATCTTTTGCATCTAACATGTTTAAGATTGTTGGAACTGCTTCGATGATGTATAACTCGAAGTCGTCTTTATCTAAATTGTATTCATGTGCTAATACTGGAATCCAGTCCATTAATTCACCGACTAATTCAACCCCAGTAAATCCAGCACCACAAACCGCAAACGTTAATAACGCTTTACGCTTTTGAGGATCATGTTCTTTAGCTGCTTTTTCTACACAGCTAAGAATATGTTTACGCATTTTCACTGCGTCTTCCATTGACCATAACGTAAATCCATTTTCTTTAACACCTGGAACGCCGAAGTCATTGGCTTCTCCACCCATACCAAGTACCAAATAATCATAAGAGAATTCGCCATGTTTTGTACGAACCACTTTGTTTTCTTTATCAAGACTTGTAACAGTATCTGTTACTAAGTTTACATTTTTAGAACGTGCAAAGATTTTTTGTAAGTCGTATTGAATCGCATCTGGCTCAACACGTCCTCCAGCTACCTCGTGTAATTCAGTCATGTAAGTTAAGTAAGGATGTTTATCAATTAATGTAATTGTGACATCTTTATTCTTTTTCAACTTATGTGACAACGTCTTTGTAGCGGCTACCCCGGCAAATCCGGCACCGATTACTACAATGTTTGTTTTTGTCATTGCAAATCCTCCTTGTGTTTTCTCACTTTAGTAGTATATGCTATTTTGCACTTTTTGTCCATTGATTGTCAGTTATTTCACGAACTTTAGCCGACTTTTTTATCCGAATATTTTTTGAGTAGTTTTACATGTGTTAATGCATAGTTTGCCGCAATCCCAATGGCTATGCCTGCAAAGATACCGACGATTGACATCGCAGGTAAATATAAAAGCACCGTCCACGATTTTGCCATCCAGCTCGCGACCATCAATTGACCGACATTGTGCAAAATTCCACCTGTGGCACTGACGCCAATCATACTCACACGCTTCTCACCCAGTTGCATCACCAGATACATCCCGATAAAGCTGACAAGAGCGCCCATCCCACTGTAGAGGAAGGTTGAGAACGTCCCCCCAAGAACGGTCGTCATCAATGTTTTCATCACGACAACTAAAACTACTTCTTTAAACGATAGTGTATATAAACTGATTAGCGTCACAATATTGGCTAACCCTAGTTTTGCCCCTGGCGCAAATGTAAAAGGAAACGGAATGGCTTGTTCAAGTAATCCAAGGATAATCCCTTGTGCTGTTAATAATGCGATAAAGACAAGTTTTCTAAGATTGCTATTTTTTTGCATTCCATTCTCCTTTCCTATTTTCTAAAAAAGACCGGAAACTCGTCCAGCCTCTTTCAACTATTTTTTACGTCTTACTAAAATTTTATTCTTCAAGCTCACGGCTTTTGGTGCCCATGTATGGAACATTTCAAACCAGAACTTCGAAATCGGCATATCAAATTCACCGATATATTCCACTAACTCTGGATCAAACGATTGCTTGAACCCGTTAATTCCGCCGTGATGTTCTTGGTCTTCAGAAACTCCGAAGAAGTCAAACGAACGAATGCCTTTTTCATCATAAAGAGTTTGCATGATCCAAGACACAAGCGCCTTGTTGGCATTCAATCCACCATCGTCAGTGATGTTCGCGCCATATAAGTAGTACGCTTTATCTAAGTACGTTACAACAAACGCTCCGCTGACTACTTTTCCTTCTGGATATTGTTCTAAGTCACCTTTCACGCGTTCGATTTCTTTTTCGTATTTAGCAATGTTCACTTTCAATGATTCAATTTGCTTTTGAACGTTTTCGATACGTTTTGGATTGTTCAATGTTTCCAATTGTCCTGTTAACTTATCGAATTCTTTTTGCGCTGTTTCTAAGCGGTTTGTCGCAAATGCTAATTGCACATTGTAGTCCACTTTCGCAAAGTATAAATCCACCATGCCTTTAGGATGAAGATGTTGATACATTGTTGTTAAATACTCGATGCTACGCGCCACGTATTTGTCACGCTCAGCCGTAATTTTATTCAACTCATCATAGATTGGCATATCTTCAAGTGTTCCCTTGTAGCAAACAACCCCTTGTTTCTTCGCTACATTCACTTTATAACGTTCTTTCTTATTGAACGTTTCGACGATACCTTTTCCTTCGTCCTTCAACGGTAAAATCATTGTTAAACGTGGTTGAATACCATCGAACCCTAAGTCCATTGGGCGTTCTACGAATCCAGCCGCTAAAATGTTTTTGCGGTATTCTTCGTTATTGAATCCACCTTCAACCATTTCGAACTTGTTTGTCCATTCACGCCATTGTAATTCTGGGTCAATTTTCAAACCAAATGCATTTTTAGCTTTCAAATACACTTTTAAAGTCGCAAAGACTGATTTTAATTGTTCAGCATTTGTATAGTCGGTTACGATTCCGCGCGGTGCATACGCTAAATATTTATTCACACCAGGTAATTTACGATAAAGAATCATCGCAGCCGCAACAGGTTCATGATTATCGGACATGACAAGAAGTACATCTCTTGTCCATGAGCCATCCGTCTTCACTTCGCCCCATTCAGGCGTTTGGAAAACCGTTCTGTTGGCTTGAGTTTCCATAAAAGCATGATACTCTTCTAACGCATTCGACATATCTTTTATATACATGTGAGCACTCTCTTTCCTTTTTACGTTTCCTTACCAGTATTACATTTTCAGCAAAATATGTCAAAACTTTAACAAAGAAAAAGCTATACATATCAGCAGCAGACACTCTTATAAAAGCTGGTTTTTTACACATAAAAAGAGCGCACCTTGTGAGTGCACTCTCCGTTTCATTTTTAGAATAGTTTCAAGTATTGGTCTAATTCCCATTGTGAAACTTGACTACGGTAAGCAGCCCATTCGAAACGTTTTGCTTCGATGAAGTTGTCTAGGATATGATTTCCTAGAGCAGCTTGAACTGTTTCGTCTTGTTTCAAGTATTCAATCGCTTCGTTTAATGTTCCTGGTAAATCATCGATTCCAGCTTCTTTACGTTCGCGAGCAGACATCGCATAGATGTTGCGGTCGATAGCTGCAGGAACTTCCATTTTTTCTTTAACCCCTTCAAGACCAGCTGTTAAAATCGCAGCCATTGCTAAATATGGGTTCGCAGATGGATCCACGCTACGTAATTCGATACGAGTTGAAATACCACGAGATTCTGGAATACGGATGAGCGGTGAACGGTTACGTGCAGACCATGCAATATATACAGGCGCTTCGTATCCTGGAACTAAACGTTTGTATGAGTTTACGGTTGGGTTACATACGGCTGTTAAAGCTTTCGCATGTTTCATGACCCCAGCAATGAAGTGGCGGCAAGTATCGCTTAGACGTTGGTCTCCATTTTCGTCGAAGAACGCATTGTTTCCGTCTTTATCAAATAAGGATAAGTTGAAGTGCATTCCGCTACCGGCAATTCCGAATACTGGTTTTGGCATAAATGTCGCATGTAATCCATGTTTACGCGCAATTGTTTTTACAACAAGTTTGAAAGTTTGGATGTTGTCACAGGCAGCTACTGCATCTGAGTATTTCCAGTCGATTTCGTGTTGACCTGGAGCTACTTCGTGGTGACTTGCTTCGATATCGAACCCAATCTTTTCTAATTCAAGAACGATTTCACGACGGCATTCTTCCCCAAGGTCAATTGGAGCTAAGTCGAAGTAACTACCTTGGTCGTTTCCTTCAAGCGTTGGTTCGCCGTTTTCGTCCAATTTGAATAAGAAGAACTCTGGCTCTGGTCCTAAGTTGAAGTTTGAGAAACCTAATTCTTTCATTTCATTTAATACACGTTTTAAGTTTGAACGAGGGTCCCCCGCAAATGGCGTTCCATCTGGTTTGTAAACATCACAGATTAAGCGTGCGATTGTACCGTGTTTGCTGCTCCATGGGAAAACCACCCAAGTTGAAAGGTCTGGATATAAGTACATATCACTTTCTTCGATACGAACGAATCCTTCAATTGAAGAACCATCGAACATCATTTTGTTGGCCAATACTTTATCTAATTGCGTAATTGGTACTTCTACATTTTTAATCGTTCCTAGGATATCTGTGAAAATCAATCGTAAGTAACGAACATCTTTCTCTTCTACCTGTCTTCTAATCTCTTCATGTGTAATCATTGGTTTCCTCCTATAAGTTCCATTTCTCGCCGCCAGACAAACGGCTAATATGCATAATCTCGTCGTAGAAGATTCGTCGGACATCCTCATCCGTCAGCGCCTCTTTTACGCTTTCCTTCGATACGGGATTTGTATTCTTATTGAAAATCTTCTGAATGGCCATAATGGTTAATCCATCGGCCAAATAATCTTTAATTTCCAATAAGCGATCGACATCATTCAAAGAATACATACGTCGGTTCGTCTCAGAGCGTTCCGGGATGACCAAGCGCTGTTCTTCATAATAGCGAATTTGTCGTGCTGATAAATCGGTCAGCTTCATGACTGTTCCGATTGGAAAGACGGCTAGTGAACGTCGTAATTCCTTTTCACCCATCTGTCTTCCTCCTTTATAGGGTTATTGTAAATAAAAGTTTCATCTTTTGTCAAAACTGCCCTTACCTCTTATGTTAGATAATATAACATGAAAACGGGGTGTTGTCTCAGTTAAGCTTTCGATAGCTGAGATAATACCCCGTTTTTTTGGTTTTGTGTGCTGTAGTTTTTGTTATTTTTTTGAGAGTTGTTGTTACATTTTGGACTCCTGATTGTCGTCTAACGTTTGAACGGTCTCATTGACTTAGTATTTTGGTGGAATCACCCCTTTCTGTCTAAACAACTTTTTAACTTCTTTAATTTTCTTTACTCCATAGTGTTCCACCTCACTTGTTAAAGTACTAATCTCAAATTCATCATTCGATTTCATATTTTGGTGGACTCACCCCTTTCAAGATTTTCTATAAATTCTAATCCGTCTTATCAGCCTCCTGGTCTTCCGCCTTGTCCTGGTTGTCCTCCTGGACCTCCTTGACCTGGTTGGCCGCCACCAGGTCCGCCACCGATATTAGTGGCTTGTTTAGAGGCTGTAGCCGTTGTTGAGTTTGATCCGACTTTAATGGTATATTTTTCGACATCTTTAGTATCTGGACTACTGATTAATACCGTTGAGAATGACTTAGAAGCTTTTGAGCTTGCGACTGTTTTACCAGATGAGTCGACTACTTCAACGGTTGTGCCAGCCGTTCCTTGAACACTTGCCATTAGGAAAGCTTGACTAGAGTCGCTACCGAATCCCATTGTCATTTGTCCATTGTCGACAAAGAGTACAGTACCACCGTTTAGTGTTGCGTTGTCGTCATAGTCAAGAGCTGCGTTCGCTCCGCTTGTTGGACCATTGACAACGACTGTCCCGCCGTTAATCTCAATTGATCCGTTGGCATCAAGGCCGTCACCTTCAGCGTCTACGGTTAACGTTCCACCATCGATGACAATCTTCACATCGCCTGCTTGATCTAAGTTTTTCGCATTTGTGGCTTCAGATTTTACTTTCTTCGTTTGTTGGCCTGGGCCTTGCTCGTCAGAAGATTCTAACGTCCAGTCTTTCGCATTCAATCCATCGTCAGAAGATTTCACGGTAATCGTTCCACCAACTTGATGAATCAATCGAGCTTCAAGACCTTCTTCACTCTTTTGGACGTCGATGGTTGCACCTTCGTCGATCAGCATCGTATTCGAAGCATTAATTCCATCGTCCCCGGCATTCACTGTGATAGTTGTATCCACCAAGTAAATATTGCCTAACAATACATCATCCTCATTGTCTGAGTGAATCCCGTCTTCATCGGCTGATAAGTTCAATGTCGCACCCGATACGTTCACGAAGTCGTTCGCTGCAATCCCGTGTTTTTTCGCGGTTGTTGTGACTGTCGCATCCACAATGCGAATGCCGTCTTTTGATTTAATCGCATTGCTTGCGGCACCATTCACGGTTAATGATCCTTTCCCGTTAATCGTCAAGTCGCTATCTGAGTAGATGGCTCCTTTTACCGTTGACGTTGATTCATCGGCCACTTCATTTTTCGTTCCATCAGCTAATGTTAAAATCACTTTTTTAGCCGTATCGACGAGTAATGGAGCTTCTGTATTCTTTAATGTTGCATTCTTGAAGACGATTTGGACTTCATCTTCCTTACCTGCTGCGACTTTCAATTGAACTTTCGAAGCCGTTCCCTCGACGATATAGGTTCCGGCTTTTGTAATTTCAACCGTGCTTCCATTGACCGTTGCCCCTTCACCTGAAGCAGTTGCTGTCGTTCCTTGCAGCGAAATTTTTGAAGCTTTACTTTCATCATAAGTCGCTGTTAAGTCGCTTGCTTAAAAATAAGAAGCCGTCTGCGTAGTTGAAGTTGTCGATGTCTTTGTTGTTGTTTGAGTATTTGCGTCGGCTTGGCTTAATACGCTTTGCGATCCGCAAGCGGCCAACCCTAGTGAGATAAATAATGTTGTCGTCAATAACCATTGTCTTTTCTTTTCCATCTCGTTTTCCTCGATTCCTTTTCTTGATGGTTTTAGTATACGAAGCGAACTTAAAATGAACTTAAAACAAAAAAATAACCCATGGACTATAAATCCTTAGGTCATTTCTCTTTCTTTAGAACAATTCCACTTTCTACTTTTCTTTAAAACCACTCGATAAAATACTTTCCTTAGTTTCAGAGTAGATTACTTCTTTTTCATTTCCTTTTAAGTATCCTTCTTCAATAATATCTTTTACAATTACATTCTTACTCTTCTTCATTTCTGCAAATTTAAATTTTTTCAGATTAATTTCAATAATGATAATTAAATTCCCCTTTTTTTCATCGAGAGATGCTTTAACTCCAGAAATTTTTTCTAAACTTTTGACTGTTTTCTTAGCCTCGTTTTTATCTTTGAATCCCTCTGCAATCTTCTTTGATTCTATTTTGATCGAGGTAACAATATCTTTTTTACTATCAAAGCTATACGTTAATTTCACCTCATCTTTTCCTAAGACAAATTCGGAATCTTTGCTTGCAGGTAACAACTCTTTTGCTTCTTCAAGCTTTTTATTTACAGTTTCTTTCATCTGTTGAATTTTTTCAGAAACAGAATCCTTCAATTCTTTTACGTCTCCAAACTCTTCAGACACTGCATCCTTAATTTTATTAACTTCATCAGCCATTTTAGAAACGGTATCACTAACTACTTTCCCAAAGTTAGCATCAGTAGCTGTCGTCTCACTAGAAATCGAAGTCTCCTGTACAGACTCATTTGAACTACATCCAGCCGTTGTAAACAATATAATAATTCCAATTAATAATTTAACTTTTTTCATTTATAGCCCCTTTTCCCTTTTCTTGTTTTGAACATCAAACACACAAAGTTTTTAACGTACCAATGTAAACCCTTACTTATAAAGTTTATCAAATATTAATATGGGCGTCTATAACGTTTGTTAAACAGTACCAAGATAATCTCTAATTATAAAAAAAATAAGACTTAAACAGACATGTTTAAGTCTTACAATCCGTTTATTTTCTTTCTTCAAATCCATTCATAATAATATTATTTTTACTTTGTGTATAGTTAGCTTCGTCCCCATCACCCTTTAAAAATCCTGTTTCCGCGAGACCTTTTATAATATAGTTATCACTTTTTTTCATATCTGAGAATTTGCATATTTTAAGATCCACTTCAATAACAGCAATGAACGTGCCGTTTCGTTCGATAACTGAAGCTTTAACTCCTTTTGTCCCCTCCAGTATCTTAATCATCTTATTTCCTTCTTCTTTATCTTTAATCCCGCGTGCATACTGAGGGGATTCTATTTTAAACTTCGTAACAATATCATTTGATTCATCATAAGTATATGTTATTGTCGCCTCATCCTTATCTTTTCCCCAGACAAATGTTGAAACTTTTTCTCCTTTATTTACAGAATTTTCTTCACTTGTAGATACCGTCGACGTTTTGACTGTTTCTTTGGTTCCCTCATCATTTTTAGAAGTACCTGTAGCACTACATCCAGCCATTAATAACACCAAGAACATTCCAACTAATAATTTACCTTTTTGCATTAATATCTCCCTTTCCCTTTAACTATCTGAAATACCATATATTTAGAGAATAGTATCACCTAATTTCCCTTACTTTTTAAAGTTTCTCAAACAACCTATCTAATGTCTA
>ERZ1699260.749-NODE-751-length-10694-cov-3.085360_pt1 | contig 10694 bp, 9 predicted proteins | sample MGYA00581519_ERZ1699260 | MGnify/ENA primary metagenome ERZ1699260 (study PRJEB42319, sample SAMD00040324) | human oral metagenome | material: saliva | host: Homo sapiens | study: EMG produced TPA metagenomics assembly of PRJDB4115 data set (Metgenomic analysis of... | reverse complement strand
AACGTAAATTTATTCCCAAGGTTAATGCTCTCTTCTCATACCCAAGTCCTGCACCTGTTAAGGCAGTACTCAACTATATGGGATTTGAAGCTGGTCCAACTCGCCTCCCATTGGTTCCTGCGCCTGAAGAGGATGCTAAACGCATTATCAAGGTTGTTATTGACGGAGACTACGAAGCAACTAAAGCGACTGTCACTGGAGTTCTTCGACCTGATTACTAATATAACTAAGATAAATAGAAACTTCCTAACAAGTAAAATTGTTGGGAGTTTTTTTCTTTTTCTACGAATAGTTAAATAGAGAGAGAAAAAGGAGTCGATCATGAAAATTAAGATTGATAATTTTGAAATTTATAAGCTAAAGCAAGCAGGATTAAGTAATCAGCAGGTTCTGAAAGTACTTCAATACGGAGAAATTTATGATCAGGAATTGAGTTTAGAGACAATCGCTGAAGCCTCGGAGTGTCGTAACCCAGTAGTTTTTATGGAGCGGTATCATAAGCTGACTTTTGAAAGTATGGAACGTTTAAAGAAAGATTTTGAAAAGTTCCCATCATTTTCGATTTTGGATGATGTTTATCCAATTGCACTCAGTGAAATTTACGATGCACCTGTATTGCTTTTTTATAAAGGAGATTTAAATCTCTTAAAATTACCAAAGATAGCAGTTGTAGGTAGTCGCTCTTGTAGTCAAACCGGAACCAAATCAGTCCGGAAAGTCATCGAAGAACTGGAGAATGAATTAGTTGTGGTGAGCGGACTTGCTAGAGGAATTGACACAGCAGCCCATATGTCAGTTCTTCAAACTGGTGGCAAAACGATTGCAGTGATCGGAACTGGTTTAGACGTCCATTATCCCCGCTCCAATAAACGTCTTCAAGAATATATTGGAGACAATCATTTAATACTAAGTGAGTACGGACCAGGGGAAGAACCCTTGAAATTTCACTTTCCTGCCAGAAATCGCATTATTGCAGGATTGTGTCGAGGAGTTATCGTTGCAGAAGCTAAAATGAGATCTGGTAGCTTAATCACTTGTGAGCGTGCGATGGAGGAAGGTAGAGATGTCTTTGCGATTCCAGGTTCCATTTTAGATGGACGCTCAGACGGCTGTCATCATTTGATCCAAGAAGGAGCAAAACTAGCAACATGTGGGCAGGATATACTAGCAGAATTTGAATTTTAATGAATGAAATGATTTCATTTAGCAAACTTTTCTTCTATTATATGGGTGTTATGTCTTGACAGGTTTTTAAAAATGGTTTACACTTTATAAAGTTTAATTACTTTGAGAAGGTGTGATACTGTGGTAACGGCAACCAAAAAGAAAAAATCAACAAGTAAAAAAAATCTTGTAATCGTAGAGTCGCCTGCAAAGGCTAAAACGATTGAAAAATATCTAGGACGTAATTATAAGGTTTTAGCCAGTGTCGGACATATCCGTGATTTGAAAAAGTCAAGTATGTCAGTTGACGTTGAAAATAATTACGAGCCGCAATATATCAATATTCGAGGTAAAGGTCCTCTTATCAATGATTTGAAAAAAGAAGCTAAGAAAGCCAATAAAGTCTTTCTTGCAAGTGACCCGGACCGTGAAGGTGAAGCTATTTCTTGGCACTTAGCGCATATTTTAAATCTTGACGAGAATGACGCCAACCGTGTTGTTTTCAACGAGATTACCAAAGATGCAGTTAAAAATGCCTTTAAAGAACCTCGTAAAATCAATATGGATTTGGTCGATGCCCAACAAGCCCGTCGTGTTTTGGACCGTTTAGTAGGGTATTCAATTTCACCAATTCTTTGGAAAAAAGTTAAAAAAGGCTTATCGGCAGGACGTGTTCAGTCTGTTGCGCTTAAATTAATCATTGATCGTGAAAATGAAATCAATGCCTTCCAACCTGAAGAATATTGGACGATTGATGGTGTCTTTAAAAAAGGTACCAAGCAATTCCAAGCTTCTTTTTATGGAATGAATGGCAAGAAGATGAAGTTGACTACCAATGAAGAAGTCAAAGAAGTTTTATCTCACCTTAGCAGTAAAGACTTTACTGTTGATCAAGTAGATAAAAAGGAAAGAAAGCGCAATGCTCCTCTTCCATATACAACGTCTTCTATGCAGATGGATGCTGCTAACAAGATAAATTTCCGTACTCGCAAGACTATGATGGTTGCTCAGCAACTCTATGAAGGAATCAATATTGGTACAGGTGTCCAAGGTCTGATTACCTATATGCGTACGGATTCTACTCGTATCAGTCCAGTTGCTCAGAATGAAGCTGCTAGCTACATCAATGAACGTTTTGGTAGTAAGTATTCTAAACATGGTAGCAAGGTGAAAAATGCCTCTGGCGCTCAAGACGCCCACGAAGCTATTCGTCCTTCAAGTGTCTTTAATACTCCTGAAAAAATTGCTAAGTATTTGGATAAAGACCAGCTTAAACTTTATACCCTTATCTGGAACCGCTTTGTAGCGAGTCAAATGACGGGTGCTATCTTTGATACTATGGCTGTTAAGCTTTCGCAAAATGGTGTTCAATTTGCAGCGAATGGTAGTCAGGTTAAGTTTGATGGTTATTTAGCCATTTACAACGATTCTGATAAGAATAAGATGCTGCCAGATATGGAAGTAGGAGATGTAGTCAAACAGATCAATAGCAAACCTGAACAACATTTCACACAACCGCCTGCACGATATTCAGAAGCAACACTGATTAAAACCTTGGAAGAGAATGGAGTTGGACGTCCATCTACCTATGCTCCAACCATTGAAACAATCCAAAAACGTTACTATGTAAGACTTGCATCTAAACGCTTTGAACCAACTGATTTAGGACAAGTCGTTAACAAGCTGATTGTCGAATACTTCCCAGACATTGTTAATGTGAAATTTACCGCTGAAATGGAAGGTAAACTGGACGATGTTGAGGTCGGAAAAGAAGAGTGGCAACGGGTTATTGATGAATTTTACAAACCATTCTCTAAAGAGGTTGCAAAAGCTGAAGCAGAGATGGAAAAAATTCAAATCAAGGATGAGCCAGCTGGATTTGACTGTGAAGTTTGTGGCAGTCCTATGGTGATTAAGATTGGACGCTTCGGTAAGTTTTACGCATGTAGCAATTTCCCTGATTGCCGACATACACAAGCCATTGTTAAAGAAGTTGGTGTTACATGTCCAAATTGTCATCAAGGGCAAATCATCGAACGCAAAACCAAACGTAATCGTATTTTCTATGGATGTAATCGTTATCCAGAATGTGAGTTTACCTCTTGGGATAAACCTGTTGGACGTGATTGTCCTAAATGTGGTCACTTCCTCATGGAGAAAAAAATCCGTGGTGGTGGGAAACAAATTGTATGTAGCAATGGTGACTACGAAGAAGAAAAGATTAAATAAAAATAATTAGGGCTGAAATGATAATTTCAGCTCTTTTTAATTTAAACTTGACAGATTTTATCTTTTTATGCTTAACTAGAAGAAGATTATTCTTACTTAGGAGTAGATATGCGCATTATTTATCTTAGCATTGGCTTTATTTCATTAGCTTTGGCTATAGTTGGTGTAGTCTTACCGCTATTACCAACAACTCCCTTTCTATTATTGTCGATAGCTTGCTTTTCTAAATCTTCTAAGCGTTTTGAAGATTGGCTCTATCATACCAAACTTTATCAGACTTACGTGGCGGACTTTCGTGAGACCAAGTCTATTGCGCGTGAACGGAAGAAGAAGATTATCGTCTCGATTTATATTTTGATGGGAATCTCGATTTATTTCGCTCCGCTTTTACCAGTAAAAATTGCTTTAGGATGTTTAACAATATTTATAACCTATTATCTCTTTAAGGTAATACCAGATAAAGAATAGCTAAAAAAGTAATGATTTTCCTTGATAAAAAGTAGGGGTTACTTAAAACAATATGATATAATAATATCAAATAAATCGTCAAGGAGAATCAAATGATTTACGAATTTTGTGCTGAAAATGTAACCTTGCTTGAAAAAGCTATGCAGGCAGGAGCTCGCCGTATCGAGCTCTGTGACAATCTAGCAGTTGGTGGAACAACTCCAAGCTACGGAGTGACCAAGGCAGCTGTGGAACTGGCTGCCGACTACGATACGACCATTATGACTATGATTCGTCCACGTGGTGGTGACTTTGTTTACAATGACCTCGAGATTGCTATTATGCTCGAGGATATTCGTCTAACTGCTCAGGCAGGAAGCCAAGGCGTTGTCTTTGGTGCATTGACTGCTGATAAGAAGTTGGACAAGGCCAATCTTGAAAAATTGATTGCTGCATCTAAAGGTATGGAAATTGTTTTCCATATGGCTTTTGATGAATTGAGCGAACAGGATCAGTTGGAAGCTATTGATTGGCTCAGCCAAGCTGGAGTGACACGTATCTTGACTCGTGCTGGTGTATCTGGCGACTCGTTAGAGAAACGCTTTGCTCATTATCATAGAATTCTAGAACACGCTGCAGGAAAAATTGAAATTTTACCTGGTGGGGGGATTGACATGGACAACCGTCAAACCTTTATTGACCAACTGGGCGTGACACAATTACATGGAACAAAGGTTGTCTTTTAAAAAATAGAAAGGAACTGCTAGCTTTTGGTAGCAGTTTTCGCTTATGTTTGAAATTTTTAAAGCCTATCAGTTTAATAGTAAAAAGGCTAAAGAGTATGGATTTGTAGAAAATCAAGGTGTATGGACCTATAGTTCGACTATCTTGCAGGGAGATTTTCTCATGATGGTTACAGTTGAGGATGGGGACTTAAGTTTTCAAGTTTATGACCAAGAAACTGGTGACCTCTATCCTCAAGTTCATATGGAAAGTATGAGAGGTACTTTTGTCGGAAGCGTTCGAGAGGCTTGTTTAGAAGTTCTTTATGGCATTCGAAAGGCTTGTTTTGAGGTACAGGAATTTCTCTGTCCTCAGACAAAAAGAATCTTGACTCGTGTTCAAGAAAAGTATGAGAATCAATTAGAATACTTATGGGAAAAATCACCTGATACGGCGGTTTTGCGTCATGAAGATAATCAGAAGTGGTATGCGGTTCTAATGAAGATTTCCTGGGAAAAACTAGATAAAACTCAAGAAGGGCTAGTAGAAGTCGTTAATCTTAAGCATGATCAAGTAGCTGATTTATTAGTAGAAAAAGGCATTTACCCAGCTTTTCATATGAATAAGCGCTATTGGATAAGTCTTCCACTTGATGATACTCTAACTGACGAAAAGGTGCATGAATTATTTGATAGAAGTTACTTTTTGACTTCTAAGAAATGAAGGTAGCTATTTGATTTTTTAAATACGTTCAATTCGCAAAATATTCTTTATTGAAGAAATTTTCAGAAAATATTGGATTTTTTCTTGACAAGTAATTTTTCCTATGCTAGAATACTAAACAAGACATCAAACAAAGGAGAAAGCCAAACATGAAAACAGCTAAGTTTAATCAATTTGCTTTGTTGTTGAGGTACTCGGACTAGTGCAATAGCATTAGTCCTGTTTGGCTTACCAAGCGGGAGTAAATCAACATCTCGCTTGGAACTCCGAGCGAGATGTTTTTTCTATATCGAAAATGTGAAGGGAGAATTCTCATGCGTGTAGTTGAGTTTTTAGATACCAGTCTCCGAGATGGTGAGCAGACACCAGGTGTCAATTTTTCAATAAAGGAAAAGGTTGCTATAGCAAAACAGCTAGAGAAATGGGGAATTTCAGCAATCGAAGCTGGTTTTCCAGCTGCTAGTCCAGATTCATTTACAGCTGTTCAAGAAATTGCTAAGGCTATGAAAAAAACAGCCGTGACAGGCTTAGCTCGTTCTGTTAAATCAGACATTGACGCTTGTTATGAAGCACTTAAAGATGCAAAGTATCCTCAGATTCACGTCTTTATCGCTACCAGTCCGATTCACCGTAAGTATAAGCTTATTAAGAGTAAGGAAGAGATTTTGGAAGCGATCAGTGAACATGTTTCCTATGCACGGAGTAAGTTTGAAGTAGTAGAATTCTCTCCAGAAGATGCGACTAGAACTGAGCTGGACTTTCTCCTACAAGTTGTTCAAACTGCGGTTGATGCGGGTGCGACTTATATCAATATTCCTGATACAGTAGGTTTTACAACTCCAGAGGAATATGGAAGTATCTTTAAATATCTGATTGACAATGTCCAAACAGACCGTCAGATTATCTATTCGCCTCACTGCCATGATGACCTCGGAATGGCAGTAGCAAATAGCCTTGCAGCTGTAAAGAATGGTGCAGGTCGTGTCGAAGGAACCATTAACGGTATTGGAGAACGAGCTGGGAATGCTGCTTTAGAAGAAATAGCAGTAGCTCTCAATATTCGCCAAGATTATTACCAAGCAGAGACCAGTATTGTCCTAAATGAAACCATCAATACGTCAGAAATGGTTTCTCGCTTCTCAGGTATTCCAGTTCCTAAAAACAAGGCCATTGTTGGTGGCAATGCCTTCTCTCACGAATCAGGTATTCACCAAGATGGCGTTCTTAAAAATCCTCTTACTTATGAAATCATCACCCCTGAATTGGTCGGTGTTAAGAGCAATAGCCTTCCGCTTGGAAAATTATCTGGTCGCCATGCCTTTGTAGAAAAACTGAGAGAACTGGCCTTAGACTTCACAGAAGAGGATATCAAGCCACTCTTTGACAAATTCAAATCACTTGCAGATAAGAAACAAGAAGTCACAGACGCGGATATTCGTGCTCTGGTAGCTGGAACCATGGTTGAAAATCCAGAAGGCTTCCACTTTGATGATTTACAACTTCAAACTCATGCGGAAAATGATATTGAAGCGACTGTTAGCTTGGCTAATTTGGATGGTGAAAAGGTTGAATTTAATGCAACAGGACAAGGTTCGGTTGAGGCTATCTTTAACGCTATCGACAAATTCTTTAATCAATCTGTTCGCTTGGTATCCTACACGATTGATGCAGTAACAGACGGGATTGATGCTCAGGCACGTGTCTTAGTTACTGTTGAAAACAGAGATACTGAAACAATCTTTAACGCAGCAGGTCTTGATTTTGATGTGCTAAAAGCATCAGCTATTGCCTATATCAATGCCAATACCTTTGTTCAAAAAGAGAATACTGGCGAGATCGGTCCAAATGTTTCCTACCGCGATATGCCTAGTCTTTAAAGGAGAATACCATGACAAAGAAAATAGTTGCCCTAGCAGGGGATGGGATTGGACCAGAAATCATGGAAGCTGGTTTAGAAGTTCTTGCATCGATAGCTGAAAAAACAGGATTTGACTTTGAGATAGACAGACGCCCTTTTGGAGGTGCTGGTATTGATGCTACAGGATATCCCTTACCAGATGAAACACTCAAGGCATGTAGAGAAGCAGACGCTATTCTCCTAGCAGCTATCGGTAGTCCCCAGTATGATAATGCCGCAGTTCGACCTGAACAAGGCTTGCTGGCTCTTCGTAAGGAACTCAATCTCTATGCTAATATTCGTCCGGTTAAAATCTTTGATAGTCTCAAGCATTTATCACCTCTTAAGCCCGAACGAATTGCTGGTGTTGACTTTGTTGTAGTGCGTGAGTTGACAGGTGGGATTTACTTTGGTGAACATATCCTTGAAGAGAAATCGGCACGTGATATCAACGATTATAGCTATGAGGAAGTAGAGCGGATTATACGCAAGGCCTTCGAAATTGCAAAAGGTCGAAATAAAGTTGTTACTAGTATCGATAAGCAAAATGTATTAGCAACTTCAAAACTCTGGAGGAAAGTAGCTGAAGAAGTCGTAAAAGATTTTCCGGATGTAACCTTGGAACACCAGCTAGTCGACTCGGCTGCCATGCTCATGATTACAAATCCAGCCAAGTTTGATGTTATCGTGACAGAGAATCTTTTCGGAGACATCCTCTCGGATGAGTCAAGTGTCCTATCTGGTACACTTGGAGTCATGCCATCGGCTAGTCACTCTGAAAATGGACCGAGCCTTTATGAACCCATTCATGGTTCAGCACCTGATATAGCTGGTCAAGGCATGGCCAACCCCATTTCCATGATTTTATCAGTCGCTATGATGTTGCGTGATAGTTTTGGACGTTATGAGGATGCGGAGCGTATCGAGCATGCTGTTGAAGAAACTTTAGCTGCAGGAATTTTAACGAGAGATATAGGAGGACAGGCTTCAACCAGGGAAATAACAGAAGCCATCATTGAAAGACTATGAAGATAAATCAAGGAATTACTTTTGCTCTCTTAATTTGGAACCTTTTGATTTTTGTCATCTATGGCATTGACAAATCCAAAGCCAAAAGAGGTGCTTGGCGCATCCCTGAAAAATATTTATTATCATTTGCATTCTTTTGTGGTGGTTTTGGTGCCTGGTTGGCAGGAATCACCTTTCACCACAAGACCAGAAAATGGTATTTTAAAACAGTTTGGTTCCTAGGAATAGTAACTACACTAGTGGCTTTGTATTTTGTATGGAGGTAATGAATGGCAGGAAAATCGATTTTTGATAAATTATGGGACCTCCATGTAATCACAGGAGAAGAGGGACAACCGCAACTCATGTATGTGGATCAGCACTACATCCATGAGGTGACCAGTCCTCAAGCTTTTCAAGGATTACGAGATGCAGGGCGTAGATTGAGAAGACCGGATTTAACATTTGGCACCTTTGACCACAATGTCCCGACGGTCAATATATATGATATTCGAGATGTAATCTCCAAAGCACAGATTGATAAGTTAGCTGAAAATGTTGAGGAGTTCGGGATTGAACATGCTGCCCACGGTTCTGAAAAACAAGGCATCGTTCACATGGTTGGTCCAGAAACAGGACGAACACAACCAGGAAAATTTATCGTCTGTGGAGATAGCCATACGGCGACCCATGGAGCTTTTGGAGCCATTGCCTTTGGAATTGGGACCAGTGAGGTCGAGCATGTCTTTGCTACTCAAACTATTTGGCAGGTTAAACCCAAGAAAATGTTGGTGGAATTCACAGGAGTTCCTCAAAAGGGAGTCTATTCCAAGGATTTCATCCTAGCCTTGATTGCCAAGTACGGCGTTGCCTGTGGTGTAGGCTACGTGGTGGAGTATCGAGGTCAGGCCGTTGATGCACTTAGTATGGAAGAGAGAATGACTATCTGCAATATGTCCATAGAATTTGGATCCAAGATGGGAATTATGAATCCAGATCAGAAGACTTATGATTATCTCAAGGGACGAGAGTGTATTCCAAAAGATTTTGATACAGCAGTAGCTGATTGGGAAAGGCTGGTTAGTGATGACGATGCTTTCTATGACAAGGTTATCCGTATGGATGTTTCTGAATTAGCACCTATGGTGACTTGGGGAACCAATCCTGCCATGGGAGTTGACTATGAGACTAGCTTCCCAGAAATAAAAGATATGAACGATGAACGGGCCTATCATTACATGGATTTACAACCAGGTCAGAAACCAGCAGATATCCAACTTGGCTATGTTTTTATAGGTTCTTGTACTAATGCTCGGCTTAGCGATTTGCAACTGGCTGCTCGATTTGTCGAAGGGAAGAAAATTGCTCCCAACCTGACAGCAATCGTAGTACCAGGATCTCGACCAGTCAAGCGAGCTGCTGAAAAGTTGGGCTTGGATAAGGTTTTCCAAGATGCTGGCTTTGAGTGGAGAGACCCAGGTTGCTCTATGTGTCTAGGGATGAATCCTGACAAGGTACCAGATGGTGTTCACTGCGCCTCAACTAGCAATCGTAACTTTGAAGATAGACAGGGATTTGGAGCGAAGACCCATCTTTGTAGTCCAGCAATGGCAGCTGCGGCAGCTATCGCAGGACGTTTCGTAGATGTTCGGCAAATGCCAGAAGCCCAGTAAGGAGAGGATATGGAAAAATTTACAGTTTATACAGGAACAACGGTTCCTCTTATGAATGATAATATCGATACCGACCAAATCCTACCCAAACAGTTTCTGAAGTTGATTGATAAGAAAGGTTTTGGAAAATACCTCATGTATGCTTGGCGTTATGTGGATGATCAGTATACTGAGGATCCAGACTTTGTCTTTAACCGACCTGAATATCGCAAAGCTAGTATTCTCATCACAGGAGATAATTTTGGGGCTGGTTCTTCGAGGGAACACGCCGCTTGGGCATTAGCGGACTACGGTTTTAAGGTCGTGATTGCCGGCTCTTTTGGAGATATTCATTACAATAATGAACTCAATAATGGTATGTTGCCTATTGTTCAGCCTAGGGAGGTTAGAGAAAAGCTAGCCCAACTTAAACCGACTGACCAGGTAACTGTGGACTTGGAACAACAAACAATCATCACACCAGTTGGAGAATTCACTTTCGAAATTGATAGTGAGTGGAAACACAAGCTCTTAAATGGTTTAGATGATATCGGTATTACCTTGCAGTATGAAGACTTGATTGCTGCTTATGAAAAACAACGACCAGCCTACTGGCAAGAATAAAAAATAGAAAAGGAAATAGAACTATGACAAAACACATTCAATGGAACGGAACACTTTCACAAGAAGGTTATGACATTTTAAAAGGTGAGGGCGGATGTATCGTTTGTCCTACTAAAGTTGGTTACATTATCATGACTAGCGACAAGGCAGGACTTGAGCGCAAGTTTGAAGCCAAAGAGCGTAACCGTAACAAACCAGGTGTTGTACTTTGTGGTAGCATGGACGAG
>ERZ1699260.746-NODE-748-length-10710-cov-2.875083_pt1 | contig 10710 bp, 10 predicted proteins | sample MGYA00581519_ERZ1699260 | MGnify/ENA primary metagenome ERZ1699260 (study PRJEB42319, sample SAMD00040324) | human oral metagenome | material: saliva | host: Homo sapiens | study: EMG produced TPA metagenomics assembly of PRJDB4115 data set (Metgenomic analysis of... | reverse complement strand
GGTACTCTTCGAGGGCTTCGGGAGTCGCCGTCTCACCCAGTGCCGAGTAGGCCGGGTCGATAGGAGACAGCGACATGATGAAGAAGACGAGGAAGGACACGCCGACCACCATGATCGGCAGGGCCACCAAACGTCGTCCGATGAGTCGCAGAAGGTTATTCACTGCTAGACCTCCATTTCAACGGATTTTGGCAATGAGAAAGGAGGGGTGGCGCCCGACTGTGGCGTCTGCCTCAGGGCGGGGCTCCACCCCTCCTTTCTGTGTGGTCCCTAGGGGACTTACTTAGCGCTCACACCGAGCAGCTGCAGGCCGGTGGAGGAGATCGCCTGGAATCCTTCCACCTTCTGGGGGTTGGAGCCGGTGATCATGTTGCGGAACACGAGCGGGAAGATCACGGTCTTCTCGGCGAGCAGATCCTGAGCCTCGCCCCACTTAGCCTTGGCGGCGTCACCGTCGAGCTGAACGGCCTCGTCCATGATGGACTGCAGCTTGTTGAAGGACTCGGGATCCGAGGCCTGCCAGCCGTCACGCTTCTTGGTCCAGACGTTGTCGCCGTTCCACCAGGAGATGATGATGCCGGGGTCGGTGCCGAAGACCGAGGGGTCGCCGGGGGCCAGGACGATGTCGTAGGTGGGGTTATCAACGTCGGTGACGTTGGCGTAGAGGTCAGACGAAGCCATCTGCGTGTGGTTGACCTTCAGGCCCAGGGCCTCCAGGTCGGACTTGATCTGGGGAACCAGGGAGAGGACCCACGGGTGGTCCGTCGACACCAGGTTGACCTCGAGGCCGGAGAGCATCCACTGAGCCATGTGGGCGGTGGTTGCCAGGGCGAAGTGCTGGGCGACGACGTCGCGCGCGGTGGCCGTGGCTGTGCCGGGCAGGCGAGACTCGATGAGTTCCTGGATGTGCGAGGCAAAGAAGGCCCACAGGTCGTTCGGTTCGATGGTCTTCATTGCGGAGGCGGTTTCATCACGATGCTCATGCATCCACATCATCGTCGTCTCGATGGCATCAAGCCATTCTCCCGAACCGGTGGTCAGGCGAGCTGTGACCTCCTCGCGGAAAACCCAGGAATTGAGGTCGTTGAGCGAGCTGAAGTGGTAGTAGAACGCTTGACGGGTAACCCCCGCAGCGCGTGTCAGTGCGCTGACAGAGATCTTTGACAGTGGCATTTGCGTCAGGGCCTGACGCAGCGCAGTGCCAAGCTTTTCACGGGCATCAATCGGGGGAGCCATATCTTTCCTTCCTTCGACGGTTACGAGTAAACCATACCACTTACGAGAAAACTATCTACCCGAAAACTACCTTAAAGGTGTTAGACCGACCACGCTGTCAGTTTCTCATACTTTGTTGACAACGCCCACAGATAGACTTGTCGGCGATTCTGACACCACACTTCACAAGGAATTTCGCCAATCGCGACGCCCCGAGCGCGAGGCAACCCCGGCCTCGTACCCGTGACACAATGTGTCCGTGATGAAGTCCTATCGAGACGAGGCGATCGTCCTGCGCACCCACAAGCTGGGCGAAGCCGACCGCATCATCACCCTGCTCACTGCCGAACACGGTCAAGTCCGCGCCGTCGCCAAGGGCGTACGCAAGACGACCTCGAAGTTCGGTGCGCGCGTCGAACCCTTCTCCGTCATCGACGCACAGCTCTACATCGGGCGCACCCTCGACACCCTCACTCAGGTCACCTCCATCGCCCAATACGGCGACGCCATCGCCGCCGACTACGACCTCTACCTGGCGGCAACCGTCGTCGTCGAAACCGCGCAGCGGCTGACCGCCGACACGCAAGACGGCACCCACTCCCAATACCTGCTGCTCCTCGGTGCCCTCAACGCGCTCGCGCGAGGCCGGCACGACCCCACTCTCGTCCGTACCTCCTACACGCTGCGAGCCCTCGCCCTGGCGGGCTGGGCACCGTCCTGCTTCGACTGCGCTGTATGCGGTGCGCAGGGGCCGCATGGGTCGTTCTCGATCCCCGACGGCGGCACTGTTTGCGACACCTGCCGTCCGCCCGGCGCATCCTCCCCGGCGCCCGACACCGTCGCACTCCTCGGCCAACTCCTCAGCGGCGACTGGGTGCGTGCGGACCGCTGCGAGGCCTACGCGTGCACCGAGGCCTCGGGCCTCATCTCCTCCTATACTCAATGGCATCTCGAGAGGCGCCTGCGCTCGCTGACCGTTATCGACAGGAGTCACCAATGACCACCCATCGCCCCACCCCCATGGACCGCGCCCCCAGCGATCCCACGGCACCCCTGCTGGGACCCGGCCAGTGGCACGTGAATGCGCCCTCCTTCGGACGCGGCGAAGTCCCCGCACACGTCGCCCTCATCATGGACGGAAACGGGCGCTGGGCGAACTCGCGCGGCCTGACCCGCACCGAGGGCCACCGGGCGGGGGAGTATGCGCTTATGGACACCATCGCGGGTGCAATCGACGCGGGCGTGCGCTACCTGAGCGTCTACACCTTCTCGACAGAGAATTGGAAGCGATCGCCCGCCGAGGTCTCCTTCATCATGAACTACGCCTCCGACGTACTCGCACGGCGCACCGGCCAGCTGGCACAGTGGGGCGTGCACGTGCGCTGGAGCGGACGCCGCCCGCGCCTGTGGACGAGCGTGATCAAGGCGTTGGAAAAGGCTGACCGAGCGACTGCTCATTGCAAGACTCTGGACCTGATCATGTGCGTCAACTACGGTGGGCGCGCTGAGCTGGCCGATGCCGCGCGATCCATCGCCGAGGGCGTGGCTGCGGGACGCCTGAGTCCGCGCGGCGTCAACGAAAAGACCTTCGCGCGCCACCTGTACCTGCCCGACGTCCCCGATGTGGACCTTATGATCCGCACGTCGGGGGAGCAGCGCCTGTCCAACTATCTGCTGTGGCAGATGGCCTACGCGGAGATGATGTTCGTCGATACTCCCTGGCCCGCATTCGACCGCGAGGAGCTGTGGGGCTGCCTGGAGGAGTTCGCGGGACGTGATCGCCGCTTCGGCGGGGCGATTGATCGCGTCGCGCAGTCTTAGTTGCGGTCCTTGGCCAATGAGTGGTCGACGGCGGCGCGCTTACGGTGGCCCCACACGACCTTGGCGGTGATGAGACCAATGATGAGCGCCAGGCCGGCCCACCCCCACGGGGATCCGGCAATCGCTCGGACCGCCGCGGCGAACACCGCAAGCATGCCGAGGCCGTAAAGTAGCGCCCATAGAACGCACCCGGGGATCATTGCGAACGTGTAGGTGCTCCAGCGCATGCGCACCAGCCCCGCGCCCGCGTTCACCGCGGTCTGAATGCCGACCGTCAGAAAACACAGGGGGATTGCGATAATGCCCCACTTGTCGAGCAAAGCCGCGCCCTTGCGGGGAACCGGGCCGTCAAACCAGCGGGCCATGGCCCCCAGGAATCCGGTGCGTCCCGAGGCACGCATCGCGCCGGAGGCAACGCCGCGCGCAAGCCAGTAGGTTGACTGGGCGCGGAAGAAAACGACCCCGAACAGAAAAACGAAGAGGAAGATCCCCTCGCGGGCGAATTCAGGGACCATGTTGTCGATTCCTGCGGTCTGCACGAGTCCTCCATCGGATACGTAATTAAACGTAGGCTATCCTAACCTATCGATCAGTGTGGAGGGAATCCCCTGCTGCCGCCTGGGCACCCCTAGTGCGTGGCGGCCTTGGCCTGGCACGAGGAACAGGTGCCGAAGAGTTCCAGGGAATGCTCGACGCCCGCGAATCCGTGAGCCCGCGCGACGCTGGTCACCCACGACTCGATCTGAGACTGCTCGATTTCTTCGGTGAAGCCGCACTCGCGACACACCAGGTGGTGGTGATGATGGTTGCTCGTGCAGGTGCGATACAGGGACTCGCCGTCGGAGGAGCGCAGCGTGTCGACGCGCCCGTCCTCGGCGAGTCCCTGCAGTGAGCGGTAGACCGTCGCAAGGCCCACGCGATGGCCCTGGGAGTGCAGGTCCTCGAAGATCTGCTGGGCGCTGCGGAAGTCAGTCACGCGCGTCAGCTCGTCCAAGACGGCCTGGCGTTGCTTGGTCATGCGCTGCATGTGTGGTCCTTACGTGGTGGCGAATTTAGTGGGTGACCGCCTGCTCGGGGTGCTGGTTGTGTGTGCGAGCCACGCGCAGTCGGCGCACCCGGCGAATGCGGTCCACGACTGCCCTGATCATAAACCCGACCGCGTACAGTCCGATGGCACCGACAACGATGGTCGCGCCGGGGGACAGGTCGATGAAGTAGGTCAGGGACAGGCCGCAGGTGCAGATGAGGACGCCGAGCACCATGGCGATGCCCATGGTTGAGCGGAACGACCGCGCCCCCAGCTGCGCGATGGCAACGGGAATGACCATGAGTGCACTCACCAGGAGCGAGCCGACGACGCGCATCGCGACCGCCACGGTCAGGGCCGACAGAATCGCGATGAGGAGGGAAAGCGTGCGCACGGGCAGACCTGTCGAGCGCGCAAAGTCCTCGTCGTTGGTCACGGAGAAGAGGGCGGGTGCCAGGCCCACGCCGAGCACGATGATCGCGAGTCCCAGGATCGTGATGAGCGAGATGTCGCTCCAGCGCACAGTCGAGATTGATCCGAAGAGATAGGAGTTGAGCTGGGCGGATGTGCCGCCCGCCAGGCCGATGAGCAGCACGCCTCCCGCGATGCCGCCGTAAAAGAGCATCGCCAGCGCAGTGTCGCCCGACGTGCGTCCGCTCTGGCGGACCAGCTCAATCATGATCGCACCCAGCAGGGAGATGATCACTGCGCCCGGGACAGCCCACGAGTCTGCCGGGGATACGTTCGCGAACGTGCCGACCAACCAGCCGAGCGCAACACCGGTCAGAGAAATGTGCCCGATGCCGTCGCCGAGCATCGCGAGCCTGCGGTGTACCAGATACGTGCCGATGATCGGTGCAGTCAGCCCGACGATGAGCGCGGCCAGGAGGGAACGCTGCATCATCTGGGAAGAAAGAAGGGTGGTCACGGCGTCAATCATGCGTCTCTCCCGTCCAGATTCCGCTGACGAGGCCTTGGTCGCCCTGTGAGGGAGCAGTGGCCTCAGAGGGAGGGCAGTGGTTGCCTCCTCCGTGGTGCTGTTCGTGGTCATCCTCAATATGGGGAGGGCCGTCGTAGGAGACGTGCCCGGCGCTGATGTGCAGCTCGCGGTCGAGGAGAGGGCCGAGTTCGCCCAGCTCGTGTAGGACGATGAGGATCGTCGTGCCCTCTGCCTTCGCGTCGGCGACGATTGACGCCAGGCGCGCGCGGGAGGCGGCGTCGATCCCGGCCATCGGTTCATCCATGATGAGCAGCTCGGGACGGCGCACGAGGGCGCGCGCGATGAGGACGCGCTGAGCCTGGCCGCCCGACAGGATATTCATGGGGGAGTGGGCGCGGTGGGCCATGCCGACGCGCTCAAGCGCCTCCATCGCGCGGGCGGTGTCGCCGGGCAACGCCCACAGGCGTGTCGGGCCAAGGAGACCGGAGCGCACGACCTCAATTGCGCTGGCGCTGATAGCACCTCCCGAAGAGATGCGCTGGGGCACGTAGCCGATCTTCTTCCAGGGCACGCGGCCTCGGGCGGTGATCGAGCGGCCGAAGAGGAGGGCATCACCGCTCGTGATGGGGGCGGTGCCCAGGATGGCCTTGAGCGTCGTGGACTTGCCCGACCCGTTCGAACCGGTGATGGCAACGGTCTGGCCGGCGGGAATAGACAGGGAGATCCCGTGAAGGATCAGGTCCGTATCCCAGGCCACATGCAGATTATCGAGACGCACGACGGCGGTCGTCTCCGCCTGGGAGGCTCCCGCCGTCGTGGTGGTGTCAGTCGTGATCACTGGCAGTTGTTGGCTTTCGTCAGGGCGTCAATGTTGTCGTTCATGACTGCGGCGTAGTCCTTGGAAGAGTCGGTCTGGGACTCGATCGGATCCAGGACGGCCGTGGAGATTCCGAGGTCATCGGCCAGGGTCTGCGCGATCTTGGGGTCAATGAGGGCCTCGGTGAAGATGGTCGTCACGCCCTGATCCTTGGCAATCTTGCCGATCTCGGCCAGGCGTGCGGGGGAGGGGGAGGACTCAGGGTCGAGGCCCGAGATGCCCACCTGGGTCAGGCCGGTGCGGTCGGCGAGGTAGCCGAAGGCGGTGTGCGCGGTGACGAAGGTCTTAATCTGGCAGGTCGAGGTCTTCGTGACGAGGTTGTCGCCCAGGGAGGTGAGTTCCTTGTTCAGGGCCTGTGCGTTGGCCTTGTAGGTCTCGGCGTTGGTCGGATCGGCCTCAGCGAGCTTGTCGCCCACCAGGGTTGCGGCATTGGCCATACGCGCCGGGTCGAGCCAGAAGTGCGGGTCCATGCTCATGTCGTGGTGGTGGTCGTGGTCGGCGTGCTCATGGTCGTGGCCCTCGTGCTCGTGGTCGGCGGCCTCCCCAGACTGGGCTTTGCCGGACTGAGCTTCGCCGGACTGGGCCTCGTCGGTGCCCTCGTCCTCGCCCGGATGGTTGGACGTCGAGTCGATCGCAACCAGCTGGGCAGCGGAGGACACATCAATGACGGTTGTGGGGGCATGCTGCTCGATGGCTTCATCGACCGCGCCCTGGAAGCCGGCCAGGTAGACCACCGCGTCGGCGGAGGCCAGGGAGTCGACCATCTTGGGCGAGAGTTCAAGGTCGTGAGGCTCGGCACCGTCCGGGGTCAGCGAGGTGACGGTGACGTGCTCACCGCCAACCTTCTCAGTCAGGTACTTCAGGGGATAGAAGGAAGCCATGACGGTCAGGGTGCCGTCCTTGCTGGCTTTGCTGGTCTTGTCGCCGGTCGAGGCGGAGGGGGAGCAAGCGGACAGAGCGAGCGCTGTAGCTGCCGCACATGCGGCGACGAGGATTCTTTTCAACATGAGAATCATTCTCTGACCTAGTGAGAATGATTGTCAAGTCATTCTCGGAGAGCGAACTTGTCTGATCAGGGCTTTAGCGCGCGTGCGCGGTCGTTCCGCGCACGACTAGGTCGGGCGAAAAGACGTAATCCTCGTGAATGGGGGCGGAGTTGGGTGTGGCCAAGGCCTCGAAAAGATTGCGTACGGCGGCGGAAACGATCGAGGCGACGGGCTGGTGGACGGTGGTCAGGCCCGGGCTGAGGCGGGACATGAGGAAGGTATCGTCGAAACCGATGATGGAGATGTCATCCGGGACCGACAGTCCCATGGAGGTGATCGTTCGGATTGCGCCGAGCGCCTGTAGATCCGACCCGGTGATGATTGCTGTAACTCCGCGCTCGATCAGGCTGGCCGTATGGGCTGCCGCGGCCTCGTATGTGTAGAAGGTTTCCTCGATGATGGGGGCGTGGTCACCGATCAGCTCGCCCATGATCTGTGTGAAGGCCTCTGCCTTGCGCAGAGCGGGGACGATGTGGGTGCGACCGCCCAGGAGAGCGATACGGGTGTGACCGAGCTCGTGTAGGTGGGTGACGGCCGCGCGGATTCCCAGTGCGTCGCCCGTAGAAAAGTCAGGGGCAGGAATCTCGGGACGTGCGCCATTGATGGTCACAAAAGGGATTGAGTGCTGTGTCACATTGAAATAGGGACCAAGGTCTGCCAGGAGGTCAGCATGCCGTCCGGATACGAAAATGAGGCCGCTCACACGATGGTCGAGTAGAGAAGATAGGTGGTCGAACTCCGAGGTTGCACCCGGTGTTTGCGTCCGAATGAGTGAAATACCACCTGCTCGCGACACCTCCTTCTGGAGGTGATGGGTAAAAGAGGCGAAGATCGGGTTCGTCAGCTCGGGGACGATGATGCCAATCGTCGGCGTGTCGGGGGTACGTTCGGGTGTCGGGCGGTCGTATCCCAGTTCGTCAATCGCGGTCAGGACCTTGCGGCGCGTGTCTGCGGAGACCTGTCCGACGCCGTTAAAGACGCGCGAGACCGTTGCCGTCGAGACGCCCGCGTGTGCGGCGATATCGGCCATACTCGTGCGGTTTTTCGTCATCGACTCAGCTCTCCTTTGGGTGTGTGCGCACGACTCGACGATAACCAATGTAACAGCTGGTTCATAATTCGGAAAATTGTTGCAGAAACAAAAACGGACGTATTACAGTGACTAATAGCAGGTCGCTGATGGAGGCGACCAGCCCGACCAACACAGGAGTAAATATGCGACGTGGCATCGCAGCACTCGGCGCCTTTGCGGCGGTCACCGCCCTGGCTGCTTGCAGTGGCAACACCACCCCGGCCGCGACCGACAACGACACGACGGCGACCCTCACGATCTGGGCGGACGACACTCGTTTCACGCAGGTCCAGACTTTCGCCAGTGACTTCACGGCCGAGACGGGCGTTGCTGTCAATGTTGTTCAGAAGTCCGAGGCTGACATGGACACCGAGTTCACCACCCAGGTGCCCACCGGAAACGGCCCCGACCTGATCGTTATGGCACACGACAAGCTCGGTGCGCTCGTCGCTAACGGTGTCGTCGCCCCCGTCGACCTGGGCGAAGCCAAGTCCCAGTTCTCCGACGTGGCCGTCAAGGCCGTGACGTACAACGGCCAGACCTACGGTGTTCCCTACGCCGTTGAGTCTGTCGCCCTGGTTCGTAACGACGCCCTGACCAGCGACACTCCCACCACCTACGACGACTTGATTTCCTCGGGCAAGGCGTCGGGTGCCGAGTACCCCTTCATCATCCAGATGGGCGACAAGGGCGATCCGTACCACTTCTACGCTTTCCAGACCTCCTTCGGCGCTCCCGTTTTCAAGACCAACTCTGAGGGCGAGTACACCGCCGAGCTGGCTATGAACGGCTCCGGCGGCACCGAGTTCGCCAACTGGCTGAAGGCTCAGGGCGACGCGGGCATCGTGTCCCCCTCGATCACCGGCGACATTGCCAAACAGAAGTTCCTTGACGGTGCCGCGGCCTACACGGTGACCGGCCCCTGGAACGTCGCGGCCTTCCGCGCGGCCGGAATGAAGGTCTCTGTCCTGCCTGTCCCCGCTGCCGGCTCGCAGGCCGCCCAACCCTTCGTTGGCGTCCAGATGTTCTACCAGAGCGCCAAGTCCGCCAACCCGGTTGCCGCCAAGCAGTTCTTCAACTACCTGGCTACCCCCAAGGCTCAGGAAGAGATGCAGAAGCTCGGTGGCCGCGCCTCCGCGATGCCCGAGGTTGCCGCTGCTTCCGATGACCAGGACATCAAGGACTTCTCCAAGGTTGCTGAGGGCGGCGCGCTCGCTCCCGCGATCCCTGCGATGGGTACCGTCTGGAACTTCTGGGGCCAGACCGAGGCCGATATCGTGACCGGCAAGGATACGCCTGACGCTCTGTGGTCCATGATGGTCACCAACATCGAAGGCAGCATCGCCTCCAAGTGAGTCCCCTCGCTCGGCGATAGTCGCTCGAGCAAGACCTCACCTCGACGCACTGGAGTGCTCATGCCCGCCCGTCCCCATTGGCGTTGCGGGCGGGCATGAGCCCCATCGATATTCAACGCCGCAAGTCGGCGCACAGGCACCTGCGGTGCCCTTTTTGACCGCCGTCAGGCGGATTCGTCGCAATGACGCGCGTACGCGCACGTGTGGAGGACACGATGTCTGAGCCAGCGAAGGCTACAGAAAAGAAAAAGACGGGGCCCAAGGCCTCGCATGCGAGCGAAGTGACCAAACCTGGTTTCTTCGTGAAACTCGTCCTGATGATGCTCATCGACGCCCTGGGGCTCTACGGCATGTTCACCGCGTACCTGGTGAAGTCGTGGACGGTTCTCGCCGTCCTGGCCGTGCTGCTTCTCGTCGTGAACTGGGTGTACTTCTCCAAGCGGATGATCCCGGCGAAGTACCTGGTTCCCGGCATGGTGTTCCTGCTCATCTATCAGGTGTTCGTCATGGGGTACACGGGCTACGTGTCCTTCACGAACTACGGGCAGGGCCATAATTCGACCAAGGAAGACGCGGTTGCGTCGATCCTGAAGTCTGCGGAGCAGCGCGCCCCCGGCGCAGTGAATCTCCCGGCCGCTATCGTTGAAGACGGCTCGGGCCTCGGCCTGGCCATCGTCGATGCCGAGACCGGTGGTATCAAGGTCGGCAACTCCGAGAAACCCTTCCATGAGGTGGGTGGCACGCAGTCCGCCGGCATGATCACCGCCGTTGACGGGTACAAGGTTCTCAAGATCAACGATGTTCTGAAGCGCCAGACCGAGGTCTTCGCGCTGAACGTCCCGGCCTCCGAGGATCCCAACGCGGGCCACTACAAGAGCGAGGATGGCACGACCGCCTACCTTGCGAAGTCTCGCTACAACTACGATGAAGCTGCGGACACGCTGACCGACACCGAGACGGGCACGGTCTACACGGCCGACGGTAAGGTCGGTGCGTTCGTCGACGCCGAGGGTAATCAGCTCGATCCGGGCTGGCGCGTCTTCGTCGGCTTCGACAACTACCGCAACATGTTCACGCGCGGCGATCTGGCGGGTCCCTTCATGAAGGCCCTCGTATGGTCCTTCATCTTCGCTGCCGCATCGGTCTTGTCGACCTTCGCGCTCGGCCTCATCCTCGGCCTCGTCTTCGCGGACAAGCGCATCAAGGGGCGCAAGATCTACCAGTCCCTCATGATCCTGCCCTACGCCTTCCCGGCCTTCCTGGCCACGCTGGTGTGGAAGGGTAAGCTCAACAAGGACTTCGGATTCATCAATCAGGTTCTTCTCGGCGGTGCGCACGTCCCGAGGCTCACGGATGG
>ERZ1699260.737-NODE-739-length-10835-cov-2.418659_pt1 | contig 10835 bp, 8 predicted proteins | sample MGYA00581519_ERZ1699260 | MGnify/ENA primary metagenome ERZ1699260 (study PRJEB42319, sample SAMD00040324) | human oral metagenome | material: saliva | host: Homo sapiens | study: EMG produced TPA metagenomics assembly of PRJDB4115 data set (Metgenomic analysis of... | reverse complement strand
TTCTTATCCTGTGGATGAGGTATTATATCAGCTACCAGGTGGTAAAATTGAGGTGGGCGAGGACGCTTGCACAGCTGCGCGGCGAGAGTTGGCCGAGGAGTCTGGTGTCGCTATGAATAATTTGCGAGAATGTGGATGGTTCTATCCTGACAACCGTCGTACTAACGCTAAGTTGTATGTGGTCTACGGGGAATACACCAGAGCGGATTATCAGCATCAGCCGGACGACGCAGAGCAGATTATTTCGCAGTGGTTGCCGATCGCCGACGTGCAGAGTATGATCGCCGCGGGCAAGATTACTAATTATGCTATGCTGGCGGCATGGGCAATAGTGGATCGTCAGTTGTTTTCGCGAAAAAAATAGAGCTAGACGTTAGCAAAAAAGCATATCCTACAATTAGCAAAAGGCAAAACTGTATACCGGAAGACGATCTTTCTCTTTAATAAAAATGGTATAATATCTATCGAGGATATGATCAAAGAAATTACAGTCCAGCCACTTCCAGGCTATAAAGAAGTTAAGCCGTTTGTCTATGCGGGGTTTTTCCCGGTGTCCAATGAAGACTACAATGACCTGAAAGAGGCAATTGAAAAGTTGAGCCTGAGCGATTCGGCGCTGCAGTTTGAGCCAGAAAATTCGCCAGTGCTGGGATATGGCGTACGAATTGGATTTTTGGGTTTGCTTCATATGGACATTATTCGCGAGCGACTGGAACGTGAGTATAATTTGGATTTGATTGTGACCAATCCGAGTACTGATTATCAAGTTAGTTTGACGAATGGCGAGGAGCTGGATATCAAGTCTGCCAGTGAATTGCCCGACCCAGCGCAGATAAAAGAGATTCGCGAGCCGTGGATTGACGGTGAAATTGTCGTGCCGCAGGATTATATTGGTGCGGTGATTCAGTTGATCGTGAGCAAGCGTGGTCGCCAGAAAAACCTGAGTTACATTGACGAGCGGGCGCTGATTTCATTTGCGGCGCCACTTGCGAATTTGTTGACGGATTTTTATGACCAATTGAAATCTATTACCAGCGGCTACGGTTCGTTTAATTATGAGTTGGCGGATTATCAGGTTGAATATTTGGTGCGCGTCGATTTTTATGTAGCGGGTGAGATGTTTGATTCGTTGAGTGTAATGTGTCATCTCTTGGAATCGCAGCATTTGGGGCGTGAGATTGTTAAGAAGCTGAAAGAAGTCGTGCCTCGTCAGAGTTTTGAGGTTTCATTGCAAGCGGCAATTGGCGGTAAATTTATTGCCAGGGAAAATATCGGCGCTTACCGAAAAGACGTTACGGGCTATCTTTACGGCGGCGATGTCAGTCGTAAAAAGAAGCTTCTCGCCAAGCAAGCACGTGGTAAAAAACGAATGAAACGCTTCGGTAAAGTTGACATACCGAGCGAAGCATTTATGGTGATGCTGAAAAGGGATTAATCGTGAAAAAACCTATTGTTTATATTGATATGGATGGTGTTTTGGCGGATTTCAAATCTGCTTTAACAAAAATATCGCCTGAGTTGATTGATGAGTTTGCTGGTCATCACGATAATATTCCAGGAATTTTTTCTTTGATGGATCCAGTGTCTGGAGCTATCGAGGCGGTTTACGCCCTGAAAGACAAATACGATTTATACATTTTATCTTCTTCTCCGTGGGAAAATCCGACGGCTTTGGGCGATAAGTTGGCGTGGGTAAAAAAGTATTTTGGCGGCGAAGGTTCGGATAACGTTTTCTTCCGTAAGGTCATTTTTTCGTCAGCAAAGAATTTGAGTCGAGGCGATATTTTGATTGACGATCGGACGGCGAATGGTGCGGGCGAGTTTCCTGGTCGGCTTATTCGTTTTGGAAGTTCTGAATTTCCCAATTGGCAATCTGTACTTGATGAGTTATTATAGGTAAATATTATGCCAAGTATTGAAGATCTTATTACAAATTATCAGCCAACTGAATCGACAATTGAGTTGGTTAAAAGTACGAAAATTGCGCTGCTCGCGGGAATTTCTGGTGCAGGCAAAGACACGATAAAAAAACAATTGCTGAAGTCTCCAGAGTTTCGCGATATTGTTTCTCACACTACGCGCGCGCCACGCACAAATAATGGATGTGCCGAGCAAGATGGAATTGATTATCACTTTATTGATTCGCAAACTGCCGAAAATATGCTACAAAATAATGAATTCATCGAAGCGAAGTTTGTTCACGGTACGGTTTATGGGACATCGGTGGCTGAACTGAAATTAGCGCATGATCAGAACCGAGTGGCAATCACTGACATTGATGTTCAGGGCGTGGAGGAATATGAGCGACTGGCGCCAGATAGCATTGCGATTTTCATTGTGCCGCCAAATAGCCAAACTTGGATTGAGCGATTAAAAAAGCGTTACGCAACCGAAGAGGATTTTCAAGCAGAGTGGCCGAAGCGTCATGCCTCGGCGGTAAAAGAGTTAGCTTACGCGCTTGAAGTTCCGTATTATCACGTGATTATCAATGACGATTTGGAGCGAGCAATTCGAGTGACCGAGGAAATTATTTTGCGCGGCGACGTGTTTAAGCGTCAAGATGACGAGGCGCGTTTGGTAGCTCGAAATCTCCTCAATGATATAATTAATCTATGAGTTCAGTAAAAACTCCAAAAAAAATAGCAGCCAGGCAAGATCGTTCCTCGAAGACCTTGACTACATTGTTAGACCAATCCTTTTTTATCTTTGCAGGTTTGGCGTCGTTTTGGTTGGCGTGGTTGGTACTTAGAGAAGGTTGGGTGACGGGCGGCTGGTGGCTGGTTGGCTTGTTCTTTGTTGTGTGGATAATTGTGGCATATTTAGCGTTGCCTAGACTTCATCGAATTTTGAGCAATATGTATGTACCGAATTATTTTATTGGTAGGACGCGAACGGCGGATGGAGTATTAAGCGACCCTGTCAATTTGAGCGTGCGCGGCTCGGAAGAAAAGCTCCATAAGGCAATGACTGAGGCAGGCTGGGTTCTAGCGGATGACATAACTCCAAGGTCGGCTTGGAAAATGGTGCTTACGGTGCTTAGTGGTCGTAGTTATCCAAATGCACCAGTGTCGCCAGCATTTTTGTTTGGCAGACGGCAAGACTTTGCTTATCAGCAGGAAGTTGACGGCAATCCAAGGCGTCGTCATCACGTTAGGTTTTGGCGATGTCCAACTGGCTGGCTTCTTCCTGGCGGTCATCGAGTTGATTGGTTGGCGGCTGGTACATACGATAAGAGTGTTGGTTTTTCTTTGTTTACTTTTCAGTTCACGCATAAAATTGACGAGAATATTGATATTGAACGAGATTATATCATTGAGTCGGTTAAAAGTAACAATAAAAATGTTAGAGTGACGATATTAAAGGATTTTTCAACGGGTTATCATTCGCGCAATGGTCTTGGAGATTCTATCCGCACTGATGGCGATTTGCCAATTTTGGGAGTTGGTCGAATAAAGGCTGACGATAATGTCACGGCTTCAACGCGGCTCGGAGTGATTATGGACGGCACAATTTATGATCGTCATCCGCGAAATCACGAAACTTTATTGGAAGAGCTTTGGAGTCGCCGACCACCGCAGATTTTAATTGGCGGCGGACTAATGATTCTGGCGTCGTTGTTCACAATTGGGCAAATGTTGGTGGACTTTTCTAGTTGGCCGACGACTTTGGTGCAGGTTGCGAATATTGACGGAATTGATATAAATGTCGCGAATACCATGTTGTCAATGATGGCTGGCTTTAATGTGCTGTTGGTCGTGGCGGAAATCGTGCTGGTTGGACTGCTACTTCGAGGAAGTAGCCGGGCGCGAATCTCACTACTTTCTGTGGCGACATTAGCTATTGTCACCGAATCTTTATCCGTGACGATTGGGCGAATTAATGCGTCGATTATGCTGCTTTTGATCTCAATTGGCGTGCATATTATGATCATGATGTTGTTCTCTTCGGATGCAGCGCGCTACTTTACGGAAAGACGATAAGGCTTGGCACTCTGCTTGTATGAGTGCTAGATTTGCGATATAATTGGACTATGACCGAACGTCAACAAGCAATTCTTGTAGCTATTATTGAGCAATACGCTGAAATTGCGGCGCCAGTTGGTAGTGTAACGCTAGCCAAACTGTTTGGCGTGAGCAGCGCCACGATTCGCAGCGAGATGGCGAAGCTTGAGGAGATGGGATTTATTGAAGCACCTCACACGAGCGCGGGTCGAATTCCGACGGACAAGGGATATCGTTTTTATGTCAATGGAATCACAGCAGCGCAAATGACGGAATTACCGAGCGGTATTGATAGTAGCACGAAGGCAATTGAGGCGCACGTCAATTCAAATGTTGATACTTCAGACAAAGCGATTCGTCGAGCAGTTGATGGTTTGGTGGAAATGACTGGCAATTTTGGTTTTGCGTCATTTGGTTCGAGTTTGTATATGAACGGAATGACTCAGTTGTTCAGCCAGCCAGAGTTTGGCGATGGCGATCACGTTCAGGCGGTTGCTAAATTGATTGACAATATCGAACCGTGGCTGCGCGAAGCGGCACCGGACGAACCGCTAAATGTGTTTATTGGTAGCGAAAACCCAATCGGTAAAAGCAGTGGTGCTACGTTAATTATAAGTAAATTTAAGTCATCGTCTGGTGGTGATAATTACATCGGTGTGATTGGTCCAACAAGGCAAAATTATCGTCGAACGATGGAGCTGGTGCGTCGTACGGGCGCGATGCTGGAAGAAGTCTTGTAGTGGCTAAAAGGAGGAAAAATGACGAAGAATAAAAAAGCTGAAGATTTAGAGAAAGAAGTTGCTGAGTTGACGTCGGATTTGCAGCGAACTCGAGCGGATTTTGAGAATTATCGTAAGCGCGTGGATGCAGAAAAGCAATCAGCGCACGAGTTGGGTCAAACTAAGTCTGTGATGAAATTATTGCCAGTTATTGATACAATTGAGCGAGCTGTTACCAACGTCCCAGAGGAGATTCAAGATAATGCGTGGGTTAAGGGCGTGGCTGGTCTGAATAAGCAACTTGATAAGCAATTGAAGGAGATTGGTTTGGAGAAAATTGACGCCAAACCCGGAACTTTATTTAATCCTGAATTTCATCAGGCTGTTCAATTTGATGAATCGACGGATGGTGACAAGGAGGTTATTGCCGAGGAGCTTCGCGCTGGCTATACTTTGAATGGTTCAGTCATTCGCGACGCAATGGTAAAAGTTGCTCGTCAATAATTTGATTAAGAAAAAACTATGTTTAGCACTCTTGACATGAGAGTGCTAATTATTTATACTGAGATAGTTGGCACTCGCCACGAAAGAGTGCTAGGATGAATATAAGATATAGACCAGATGTGATCATAATAGAAAGGGGAATCATATGGGTAAAATTATTGGTATTGACCTCGGTACAACCAACAGCGCATTTGCGTATATGTTAGCTGGAAAGCCAGAGGTTATTTCTAATGCCGAAGGTAATCGTACTACGCCATCTGTGGTTGCGGTTAATAAAAAGGGCGAACGACTTGTCGGTCAAGTTGCTCAGCGTCAGCGTGTAACAAACCCAAAAAACACGATTTACGGCGTTAAGCGTTTGATTGGTCGTAAGTTTGATGACAAGGAAGTGCAAAAAGACTTGGATATCATGCCGTACAAGATTGTTAAAAAAGGTACTGGCGTGGCAGTCGAGATGGGTGATAAGGAATACACGCCAGAAGAAGTTTCAGCAATGATTCTTAGTAAAATCAAGGCTGACGCCGAAGCTTTCTTGGGTGAAAAAGTAACGGAAGCAGTGATTACGGTGCCAGCTTACTTTGACGATTCACAGCGCCAAGCGACTAAGGATGCTGGTAAAATTGCTGGATTGGAAGTTAAGCGTATTATCAATGAACCAACAGCTGCGGCTTTGGCTTATGGTCTGGAAAAGAGTAAGAATGACGAAACTATCGTAGTGTTCGACCTTGGTGGTGGTACGTTTGACGTGTCGGTGTTGGAACTAGGCGACGGCGTGTTTGAGGTTAAGGCAACTAATGGTGATACACACCTTGGTGGTGAGGATTTCGACAACGCTATTGTTAACTACTTCTTGGACGACTTCAAGTCGAAGGAGGGAATTGATCTTCGTAAAGATAATGCAGCAATGCAACGCCTAAAGGACGAGGCTGAAAAGGCGAAGAAAGAATTGTCGACGGTTACTGAATATGAAGTCAATATTCCATTTATTACCGCCGACGCTGATGGTCCAAAGCACTTCGAGATGAGCTTGAGTCGTGCCAAGTTGGAGGATTTGGTTAAGGATTTATTGGATCGCTTGGATGGTCCAGTAGAAAAGGCTTTGAAGGATGCCAAACTTTCTAAGTCCGACATTAACAATGTAGTTATGGTTGGTGGAATGACTCGTATGCCAGCTGTGGTTGAGCGCGTAAAGAATTTCTTTGGAAAAGATCCAATGCAAGGTGTGAACCCAGATGAGGTTGTGGCTGTTGGTGCCGCAATTCAAGGTGGCGTCTTGGCTGGTGACGTTAAGGACGTGTTGCTTCTGGACGTGACTCCGCTTTCTCTTGGAATTGAGACGATGGGCGGCGTGTCGACGAAGTTGATTGATCGAAACACTACAATTCCAACAAGCAAGAGCGAGGTTTTCTCGACGGCTGCGGATAACCAGCCTCAGGTGGAAATTCACGTTCTTCAAGGTGAGCGCGAGTTTGCCAATGACAATAAGAGTTTGGGTCGTTTTGTGCTTGACGGTATTGCACCAGCACCACACAACGTAACACAAAATGAAGTGACCTATAACATTGACGCCAACGGTATTCTTAACGTTACGGCTAAAGACAAGGGAACAGGTAAAGAGCAATCAATCACTATCCAAAACTCTGGCAATATGAGTAAGGAAGATATTGAGAAGGCGCAAAAAGAAGCCGAACTTCACGCGGACGAAGATAAGAAAAAGCGCGAAACTGTCGATACGAAGAATCAGCTTGAAAACGCTATTTATCAGGCAAAGAAAATGCCGGACGAATTCAAAGATAAGATTTCTGACGATGATAAGCAAGCGATTGAAAAGGCTGTCGAAGAGGCTGAAAAGCACAAAGATTCTGAAGATAAGGACGAATTGGACGCTGCGATTAAAGCCTTGAACGACGCGATTATGCCAATCGGGGCTAAGATGTATCAACAATCAGCCGACGATAAAAAAGCTGACGAAGCTGGCGACAAAAAGTCTGATAAAGACGAGCCGGTCGAAGGCGAAATTGTCGACGAAAAATAAACCTAACGTCTTCACAAAGAAGGCTGCTCGATAAAAAGAGTGGCCTTTTTTGGACTTAGCACTCTTGCACTGAGAGTGCTAAACGCGTATAATATATAAGGTATGAGCAAGCGTGATTATTATGAAATATTGGGCGTTCCAAAGACCGCTTCTGAAGATGAGATAAAAAAGGCTTTTCGTAAATTAGCAATTAAATATCATCCTGACAAACAGGGCGGCGACGAGGCTAAATTTAAGGAAATTAACGAAGCCTATGAAGTTCTGAAGGATAAACAGAAGCGACAGCGTTATGATCAATTTGGTCATGCTGGCGTTGGCGGTGCTTCTGGTGGTGGCTTTTCTGGTAATCCGTTTGAAGGATTTGGTGGATTCGGCGGTCAAAATGTTCACTTTGATTTTGGTGATGGTGGACTAGGTGATATTTTTAGCCAATTCTTCGGTGGTGCAGCTGGTGGCGCTGGAAATGGTCGTTCGCGTGGGCGTGATATTGAAACTAGTGTAACACTAAGTTTTGAAGACGCGGTATTTGGTGTAGAAAAGAAAATTAGTTTAATGCTGGATGTTGAATGTGAGCATTGTCATGGCGATGGCGCCGAGCCAGGGTTTGGAATGAAAACGTGCCCAACTTGTAAGGGAGCGGGTCAGCAAACTCGAACGATGAATTCGCTGTTTGGGCAAATTCAGCAGGCGGTTGTTTGTGAAACTTGTCACGGTAAGGGAAAAGTTCCTGAAAAAGAATGTTCAGTTTGTCGAGGAAAAGGCACGACCCGACAGAATCAGGATATCACTATTAAAATTCCGGCAGGAATTGATGATGGCGCGACAATTCGTCTGCGCGATCGTGGAGAAGCAGTTGCTGGTGGTAGTAGAGGTGATTTGTATGTCCACATTCGTGTTAAGGCGCATAAAAAATTCACTCGTGAGGGTAATATTATTCTTAGCGAAGAGCATATTTCTATGGTTGATGCGGCACTGGGAACGGAAATTGATGTGGAGACTGTGGACGGCGTAATAACGATGAAAATCCCAGCAGGCACTCAGAGCGGCACCGACTTCAAGTTGTCAGGTCATGGCGTTCCGCATTTACATAGTGAATCCCGTGGTCCGCATATTGTGGGTGTTATTGTTGATACGCCAACCAAATTGACCAAAAAGCAGAAGGAGCTTTTGGAGCAATTTAAGGGCGCTAAAAAACGAGGACTGTTTTCCTAGTATATTTGTCGAGAAAAAATCCTGTGTTATACTGAAGCTAACATAAGAGGGATTGAAGGCATGGGATTAATTTTTCTGATAATAGTTATTATTGTAGTGATTAAGCTAATAAAATTATTACAGAGAGGTAATAACCAGCCGTCTAATTATTCCGAAGATTATCGGCAGGGATATTGGGATGGCGTGCGTGATGCACAAAATGGATACGCCAAAATTGAGAATGACAACGGTCAAGTGAGGCTTATTACCGAGAATCAAAAGGCAGTTCCGCAGTTTAGTGAACTTGTGCTAATTGGTGGCGAAGAGCAAGAGCCTGACGTTACGCCACCTACCGATGTTGTACCGATTGAAGAAAATGTGAATATTTCTGCTAAAGAGGTGCAAATCTCTGAGCGGGTACCGTCAGTTGGCAATAAAGAGAAAGAGAAAAATCGTCAAACTACCATCAATGTAGCGCTATATACGGCATCGCTACTTCTGACTGCGGGGATATTGCTTCTGGCTCAGGCAATTAATCTATCTATCCAACTTAGGTTCAGCTTGGTGTGGCTGTTTATTTTTATTTATTATATTATTGGTCAGATATTGTATGCTCGCTTGCCAATATTGAAATCTGCGTCGACGGCACTTATTGGTACCGCCTTGGCAGCTGTACCAATTGGCGGCTGGACTATGAATTTACTTTTAGGTATTGACCCCGCATGGTGCTGGCTTATTACTTCTGTAATTGGTGCTGTTTTGTGTGTTGATGCTACGGTGAGATTAAATAGTAGACCGCTTGCTTATGTATCGCTACTATCGATGTTTACGATGACGACTAGTTTGCCGGCTGTTGTGCATGCGCAGCTGGTCTGGTATTACGTTGTAATGCTGCTATTTGGATGTTTGATGACTGTGGCTGCGTATTTTTCTAGTCGCTTTCCTCGTCAGTTCGTCGAACCGCTAAACGTTGTGAATCCGTTTATCGTGCCGATGACGATGTTTATCGCGCTTAGCTCGTCGGCATATATGGGTACATTAGATATTAGCGTACTGTTATTTGCTAGCGTTGCATATTACTTTACGATTGCTCTTGTTGAGAAGTCTAAAAAGATGCGTACTTATGAATTGACAACAGCTCGCTTATTGTTAATGGTGATGGCTACTAGTTTCGCAATGTATTTATCTGACGATAATCAGTTGGTTGTAAGCGTGATTCTAGGGTTAGTGGCACTTGGAAATATAATCTGGTCCGCTATATCAATGTACATTCAGAAACAGTACGATAGACATCATGAAATAGTATTGTGGGTTAGTTTTGCTGTGTCATTAAGTGCTCTGTTTGGCGTGATCGGTTCTGGAGATTCGCTACGAATGACGGTTGCTTTTACCTTTATTGGTGTTATCTCAGCGACTAGTCTTGCAATCCTTTTTTTGTTACGTCGTGTCCGCTTCGGTGCTATGGTTGTGATATCTGGGATTCTATTGGTGCCGATTGGTATAACACTATTCAATATTGATATAGCTATAGCACAACGCGTGCAGTATCTAATTTTTCTATTCATGACGTCACTGCCAGTTATTTGCCGATTGCTAATTTTGAAGCGTCCGAATATTAGTAAAAGTCAGGCTGCTTTAGTGTATGGCGCTGCGTCAACTTGGCTATTAATGGCAATGTCTACTTCAGCGATGATAGCCACTTATGCGACAGAGGAAGCCCTGATGTGTCTATCGGGCGCGATAGCTATCGGCGCTGGCATTATGAGTGTGGCTGTATGGCGCGAAAAAGTTTACGAGTTTGTAGTTGGAGTCCACACCTCTTTAATGTTGTCAGTATTTTTGCTAGCTTTAGGTTTTGCGGTGTCTAGTGAAAACGTCTCTATTTTAATGGCGTGGATAAATGTGTCGTCGTTATTAATAGTAGAATGGCTTTATCATCGTCATGACAATGCAGCTGTCAAAAGTCGTGAGTTGTTTCTATATTCTATTATTGGCGTAGCTATCGTTGTTGTGTTGTCGTCAATTCATCCGATAGTTTGGTTACCGCTAGTGGTGTCGCTATACTATGCATTTTACCGATGTCGTAGAGAGGTTTATTTGGGTGGTGCATATTTTATGACAATCATCTTTGTTTTATTATCTCTGCATTGGTTGAATATACCGTTTAATGACAATCTCGCAATTGTTGCATGGGTGAGTCTAGTTGGTTTTGGGTCTTTGTACTGGCTGTTGCGAATGAATAGACAATCGTCAATTATTGGTGATATGACGCTGTGTGCTGCTACAGTTCCAGTGATAGTGCTTCCAATAATTAATCTACTGGCGATATATGATTTGTCGTTCAAGATATTGGGATGGCTAGCAACTACAGTAGCTCTTTATATG
>ERZ1699260.736-NODE-738-length-10844-cov-3.683214_pt1 | contig 10844 bp, 10 predicted proteins | sample MGYA00581519_ERZ1699260 | MGnify/ENA primary metagenome ERZ1699260 (study PRJEB42319, sample SAMD00040324) | human oral metagenome | material: saliva | host: Homo sapiens | study: EMG produced TPA metagenomics assembly of PRJDB4115 data set (Metgenomic analysis of... | reverse complement strand
ACATAATACCAGTCCTTCCAACTGGCAGCATTAACAAGGAGTTGACCTTCCGTTGTTACATTTGCTGTGGCTGGAGCCTCATCATATATATCTTCAAAAATGCCGTTACAGGCTGTCACCATCATCATAATGGCACAGCCTGCAAGGATAGAAATAGGGCGAAATACTCTGTGCATGAGCGTATAAAGTTTTACTTAGCCTTCTTACCAGTATAAGTTGCTGAGATTGGGAATGGCATTCTGCCTACCTTATAATTATTAGTTATGGTCAATGTACCATCCTCAGCAAGTGTAACGGTCATCTTACTTGTTTTTCCAAACTCGTAATTTTCATCCTTTTCCATCATACCGCCGGTTGCCTTGAAGTGTACTTTGATGCCGTCTTCACTATAGTCACGACTAAAGCTATTGGTTGCCTTATCGTAAGCAAGGTTCTTTACAGTGTATGTTCCTAATGTTAAGTTATTCATCATAGTAACACCTGTGTACTTCTCTTCAGATGCTGTCACATTGATAGTACCATCATTATTAGCTGTAATCGTATAACCAACAGTAGCTGATACGAAAGGACCCATAGTTGGACCAACCTTCAATGATGTTGTACCAGAGTAGTTTCCTGCCACCTTTGACGCTGCTGAAGCCTCAGCATAATGCCAAGTAATATCAGTACCACCCATGAGTGATGGGATTGAAATCTTTATTTCTCTCATCGAACCACTCATCGTAGCATCATACTCCTTCGCTGCGCCACCACCATTTGGGTTCGCAATCTTCATCTTACCAGTACCATTAATGGCATGATTAGCCATGGTTATCACGAAAGAACCAGTACCCCACTGAGTATCAGAGAACTCTGCAAGGAACTTACCACCGTCCTGCAACACCTTAATCTTAGCGCCATTGTCATAACGCACATTATTAATCATCTTGTTCTTTACAGTCAAATAGCCTGCAAACTCGTGTATCAACTTTGGTTGTGAAGGGGTTTCACTTGGCAAGAACTCAATCTTTGAAATATCTGATGCGTTATAAGTTACAACGTTACCATCAGTTTTGGTTACCTTTAATGTTTGTGCCTGTACTGCGAGTGCACTCAAGAAAGATACGATTACTAAAGTAAAGATCTTTTTCATTTACGTATAAATTTAAATGTCTTAGATAATGATTTAACTACAAAAACGCCTGTTTGTCCGTCGAGAGGAATCTCTACAGAACCGCTTTGGCTTACGGTGGCACGACCAACTAACTGTCCATTGATTGTGTAAACAGCTACTTGACTACCTGCTTTCAGACCTTCTCCCTTCAAGGAGTTACCGAAAGAAAAGACTGCATTGTTACCTTCTCCATTAAGAGACTCAATGCTTAATGCATCGTCTTCGAAGGCAAAAGCACGGAAATCTGTCAGAGGGTACTCTATTGTTTGGCTTCCAGCAGTCAAAACCATGGCGGTGGAAGTGAAGGTAACAGTAGGCTTATCAGACAGAGCAAAGTAAGTGTTATTGCCATCTTTGTCACTTACTTTCACGTGCTTAGCCGCCGAGACAGAGATAGAAGTCATCGAAGCTAACAGCGTAACAGCAAGTGTACGAAATAAAGTTTTAATTCTCATGTTACTGATTCTGTTTATATTAATTTCTAATTTGAGTGCAAAGTTATAAGAATCAACATTATAATACAATACCTAATAATTATGATTTTAACCCAAATTAGATAAGCTAACAAAGAAAGATAAAATACAAGACAAATGTAAGATTGGTATGAGAAGTATGCGTCTTATGCAAACAACTTACTCCCATATTATTGACCATTGTAAACTATTTTCATGCAACTCAAATCTAATATATGATCTTTTGGCTTCTAAAAGACGCCTAATTGACTTGTAAAAGATGCCCTTTTCAAGTCTAACTAACGCCCTTTTCAAGTCCAATTAGGCACCTATTACATCACCATTTTATAACTAACTGATTTCTTGATGGTTACAAACCTACTTTTAACACGCATTTTTATCCTTGTTTGTAGGTATTCTATTTAAAATTATGTAATTATTTTTCATAACCTTGTTTGCGGATTTTCGAAGTATTAAAATGAAAAGTTTTTATGTCAGGGGATGATAATAGAATAGACCATTGAGGGTCTTAGGTATATTTTTGTTTAATGAGTACGTTCGCTCCTTTCGTTAAAACTATATGAAAAGCATCTACACTTTTAAAAGAAGAGTCCACTATAATCTATCAAACATGAGCCAAATATCAAGCAAAAATCGCATCTCATCTATGTATAACAACAATAAAGGCTGAAATCCACAATCGGATATCAGCCCATTAGTTTTAGGTATTGCAGGAGTGAACCTTACATTATTTGTTAGGAAATAAGTGAGACTTACTATGTTAAGATTTGTCTTTGCTTCATTTCCAAGTATTTATTGATAACATCAATACTGAGTTTGTCTGGCGTTGTCAATACGCTATAGATACCGTGCTGACGCAGTGTTGATACTATCAAACGCTTTTCATTAGCAAACTTCTCTGCGATAACATGCTGGTAATATTCCTCTGTTGAGTGCTTCGGAGAACGAATATAATCATTCATCTCTGCATCTTCAAAAAAGACAACGAGCACACGATGCCACTGACTAAGCAACTTCAAGTAAGCCAACTGACGATTGAGAGCAGTCATACCAGAGAAGTTTGTGTAAATAACGAACAAACTACGCTTGCTAACTTGTTTATGTACATTGGCACACAAACTACTAAAATCACTTTCACCAAACTTGGTTTCTTGTGCATAAAGTGACTCTAAGAGAAGTTGCATCTGACCAGTTTGCTTCGAAGGGGCAACAAACGTGTCCATTTTATCTGCAAAGGTTATCAAGCCAGCCTTATCATCACGGCGCATGGCAACGTATGACAACACCAAAGAAGCATTGATACTATAGTCGAGAAGCGTCATTCCACGGAACGATTGCTGCATAACACGTCCCTTATCAATAACCGAGAATATCTGCTGAGAGCGCTCATCACGATAGACATTCACCATCAACTGATTGCGACGTGCACTTGCCTTCCAGTTTATACTTCGGTATTCATCGCCTTTCACATAGTCTTTTATCTGCTCAAACTCAGTGTTGTTACCTGCCCGACGTATACGCTTTATACCCATCTCAGTGAGGTTATTGCTTATCGCAAGAAGTTCATAGCGATTCAGCATCATATAAGAAGGATAGACCTTAACGTCTTCTGCGTTGCCTAATGTATAACGACGCTCGACAAGTCCTAAGACTGTACGTGTGAAGCAACGAATCTTACCAAAGGAGTAGACGCCACGCTTCATCGGTCTGAGCGTATAACGAATCGTATTCTTACCCATCGCTGTTAGCTGACTCTTATAGCTAATATCTCTCCGTTGGAACACCTCTGGCGCCTCATCTATTACCGTCAGCCATACAGGGAAGGAGTACTTACTTTCCAGACTTATCTTGACAACATTCTTATCACCATTAGAGAAACGTTCTGAACAGGTTCGCTTCGCTGTTATCCCACGACGATGATAGAGCATAACAGCATCGACCACAACCATAGCAGCAAAGATAAAGAGAAGGATCTTTGCAACCATGAAAAGCTGTGGGAACACATAACCAAAACCTGCGAGCAGGGTAAGGCTTGCTAATATAAAATAAAACCTTTTAGTAAGGAACATTTCTTCTTTATTTATTTGAGTGCTACTCGGCTAACCTCATTACTTAGGTACTTCGACCTTGTCAATCAACTTCTGTGCAACCTTCAATGGGGTATATCCCTCCATTTCAGCCTCAGCAGTGAGGATGAGACGATGTTGAAGAATACTTGGCGTAACAAACTTGATGTCTTCGGGTGTTACAAAGTCGCGACCACCCAACAAAGCTGAAGCCTTAGCAGCATTGAGCATAGCAACAGAAGCACGTGGACTGGCACCGAGATAGACAGCCTTTGAGGTACGTGTCTGCTGTACGATGTTTGCAATATAGCGTAAAAGGCTCTCCTCAATGAATACCGTATCAAGCTTCTTGCGCATCTGCAGCAGTTCGTCAATGGTAAGTATTGGCTTAACATCTTCCAACTTGATGAGGTTTCGCTTCTCTTGATGACGCTTAAGGATATTCATTTCCTCATCAACAGAAGGATACCCCATGCTTATCTTAAAGAGGAAACGGTCGAGTTGCGCCTCTGGTAGACGATAAGTACCTTCCTGTTCTACTGGGTTCTGTGTCGCAATGATTGTATAAACATCGCTCATACGACGAGTTGTACCATCAATCGTCACCTGACGTTCCTCCATTACCTCGAAAAGAGCTGCCTGTGTCTTTGCAGGAGCACGGTTGATTTCATCTACAAGGACGATATCTGAGAACACAGGACCTTCATGGAAGTCGAACTCAGAGGTCTTCATGTTGAAGACTGTCGTACCGAGTACATCACTTGGCATAAGGTCTGGCGTGAATTGAATACGACTGAAACGCGCATCAATCAGACGAGACAACAGACGTGCCAACAAGGTCTTAGCAACACCGGGCACACCTTCAATCAGCACATGACCATCTGCAAGAATCGCTGTTAACAACAAGGCAACTGCCTCCTGCTGCCCAACAACAACCTTACTTATCTCTCCTCGCAACTGCATCACCTTTTCACTGAATGCAGCAAGGTCGGTTCTTTCTTCTTTATACTCTTCCATCTTATTTATTATTTGCTCTTCAATTACATTATTCTTTTGCTCATCCATAGCGTTTATAGCTTATTGATTATCATATCCATACCGTCTATTGCCTTTCGCAGAGCAGCATCTTTTAGTTCATCATCACCCTGCAAATAACGACCGACACGGTCAAATATCATTCGCACTTCAGCCTCTGGCATTCCTGTTCGAATGGCTATCTGTGCTATATTCTCCTTCCTTGACTCAACATCTTCGACATCTATCATCGTCATACGGCGTAAGGTCTCGCCAAAGTAACTATACTTTTTCTGCAGCAAGTCTCGATTAATATGCTTCTGATGATAAAGAGTACCTATCAACTTCACGAACTCCAACGAACGATTTGCTGGTTCCTCTACCACTGGGATAACGCGTTGTCGTCTACGCGCATAGAACATACAGAAGAGTAATAACCCTCCTAAGGTGAGGTAGATAGCCCATCGGAGAGGCTCGTTTTGTAGCCAAAAGCGCAGTGGAGTATCTGTTTCATATTCTGTTTCAGGTCCGTATGCCTCAGTACGAGTAATTGGTAACCCTCGGAATTGGGACATCATACGGAAGATGAGTCCATTTGTCTGCGTATCAAGGATACCATAATTGGTCATTAACAATGGATCACAAGAAACAAAGAGTTCACCCTTTCCTCGCTTCACTCTAACCACATGTGCCAACCAATAGCCATCTGTAGAATCAATTTCCTCCTCAGAAAGCCAACAGCTAACCAAAGTATCACACGCAGTCTTCCCTTCTATTGTAACATTATTACCTGCCATCGCGGCATAGACAGCGTATTCTTTCTCCTGATATGGCAACTGTTGAGACCAAACTAAGGTATCATAAGGAATTGACTGATTCGCAATTGAGGACTTAACCTCCATAGGAGAGAATCCATATTGCCCATTAATATCTACCTGCAAATCTGGGTATAGGGAATCAGGCTCGATAGAAGACGCTGCAATAAACACCTTATTACCTGCTTTCAACAGTCTATCCAGCGCACGAATGTCTGTTGCAGAAGGACGAAAACTAACTGTTTGAATTAAGAAGGCATGCGGTTTCTTACCGTATCCTTCACGTTCCAACTGTGCTATTGTTTGATTTGTCACCTCATATCCTGCAGGAACAGACTTCTCCATCAGTGAGTCAAACACCGCACAACCAAATGGTTGCTTATCATAATGATTAAAGGTAGGCTCCCAAACAAACTTTGAAGGCGCATTCCACTCTAATAGAAATACAAAGACAAGGAAGCCAGCTACGAAGAACCAAAAGCGCTTGTTCATTCCTTACCTCCTTTCTTTATCTGGCTTTCTAAGTCTAACAGTAGTTCTACGAGTTCTTCAGACGCTTGATAATTACCATATCTTACACGCATAAAAGCTGTAGTCATTCTTTCAAATTCTACTGATAGGAACTCACGAGTGTATTGAGTTGGCGTCTTATAGAGCTGCCAACTAATCTTATTACCATCTGATAACCAACGAAGTGTACGCAGATAGACAATTCGAACAGCCTTGTAATAATCCTTCTGTGCCATTGCTTTGGCATAGACAGCATCAAAGTCTACGCCATAGATATTGTCTTCTTCATCATTTTCATTCGCTACCTTACCCGCTCTACCAAAGAGTTTGAATTGATAACGGTACAAAATGAAAGCGATTAGAGCAATAAAAGCAAGTGCAATAACAATGTATATCACGATACGGAAGTCCCCCTTACTCTGAATACTAAATAAATCAGAGAGGAACTCACCTATCTTTGACATCAGCCAATCCCACCAATCAAGTTCAGGTGCCTGTAACTCTCGCGCATAGTTGTACGCTTCATCAGCACGGTACTGATGAAGCAACGCCGAATCACACGACAAAGTATCACTTAATGGCTGTAACATAGAACCGCTTTATCAGAGTTTATCAAAGTTATCAATATCTGTGTCTTTCTCTGCTAACTCCTCAAAGTGCTGTATGTCGTCCTCTACAGAGAAGCCATCTTCCTCCTCTGCGATACTTCCATAGTGGAAAGCTAAGGCGAAGGTTGAGATTGTCATCGTAAGATACATACCAAAGTTCATAAATACAGATGACAAATAAACGAAGAAGCTATACACAGGACTTGTTGCAAAAGAGCTTTGAGTAGTATCAGTAGCCAGCAAAACTGACTTCACAACCGTCAATATATACCAAGGGATTGATGTGAATGAAGACAAGATATTAGTCAAGAATCCTATCACAAACATCAAGCCAAACAATGATCCGAATGAATGAAAACCAAGTTTTAAGCCGCGTAATATAGAGCTAAACAACGTTTCCTTATCTTCAAAAACATAAACAGGTAACGCCATAGAAACAGGCAAGCAGCACACAATCAATGCAAGAATTGGTATTATAGCCAGTATCGGTGCACTTGTGATTGCAGTAAAGAAGATAATAAGAACCAAAACTCCTGCAAACAAAGCAACAAGCACCACGGTCATTAACAACGAGCGTTTAATCACTTGAATGATTATAGGTTTTAAGTCGCTCAGTGTCGTATTACGAAGTCTATTTGGACTCTTATGATAGTATTTCACCATGCTATAGCAGATTCCAGCCAACAAGGTAGAACCTATCAGCAGACAAATACCATATCCCACGTACGAAACACCGAATCTAAGGAGCATCCCCTGTGTCACGTCTACATCCTCTCCGACATCGAAGGTATTGGTATAATAAGGTGCTAAGACCTTCGTCATCATCTCCATAGCGAAACCTTGTACCAAACAAAGTGGCAAGAGTAGATAGGTACATGCACGCAACAAAAACTTAAAGTTCTCACGAATAAACTCAAAAATCGCTGAGAACTTCTCGCCGAAACTACGAACTTTATAAAGTTCAATCTTTGGTCTTTCTATTTGCATTTTCTAAATGATAATTACGCTTATAAGGTAAGTAAATAAAATAATACACGACAAACGCCAATGATACGAGTATGATACCAAGGCGGATAAAGTTGTTCAACTCTGTATGACGAGTAATGAATCCTTCGATAAAACCTGCCAAAATGAAGATTGGTACAGTTCCAACAACGATCTTCATTCCCCTCTTTGCACCTCGCTGAAAGCTAACCAAACGCGAGTAGGTACCTGGGAATAACCAACCATTACCAATTGCCAAGCCTGCAGCACCTGCCACAATAATTGCTGAAAGTTCCAACGTTCCATGCAACATCGTCGCTAAAAGGCTTTCGCCTAATAATCCATGCTGATAAAAGAAAGTATCAAAACACCCTACCATGATACCATTTCGGAACAAAAGAAAGCCTGACATAAAGCTTGTCAATACGCCCGAAACAAACACATTAAACGACACCATGATATTGTTCAGCGTAATACCAATAAACATACCTCCCTCTTCTTCATTGCCATATACGCCCATCGGCTCACCCTTCGCTATATTCTCAAGGCTCATATCCATATAGCCATCGCCAAGTATCAAGCGTGGGAAGGACTCGTCTCCTAAGGTAGAAACAACGCCTATCAGCACACTCACCATAAAAATGATGAATGAGAGAAGCAGTAACTTACGCTCTTTCCACATCACGTCAGGCACCTCCTGCGTCCAGAAAGTCACCAAACGCGACCACTTCTCCCGTTTATTACGGTAGATTTCATTATGAAGTGCAGAAGCAAGTTTGTTGAGATAGATGGTAATACGTGAATGAGGATAATGTGTCTGTGCAAAAGCGAGGTCGGCTGTAAGCTCAGTATAAGCATCAGCCAACTGGTCAGGCATCTCAAACTTGACATTATCTATCATGCCTTCCATTGCCCGCCACTTCTCAATATTATTGCGTATGAAAAGAATCTCTTTCATGCAAAGTCCACACGTAATTTACACATTATTATCATTTACGCAACAAATTTAGAGTTTTTTTCTTACATTTGCAACAGAAACAACATTTAATTATCAAGAAAATGCCCGAAGCCAATATCATAACAGGCCAGTACGTCCAGATAAGTCAGTCGCCGGCAAGTTTAGGAGAGCGTATCGTTGCACAAATCATTGATGACTTCCTAATTATCTGCTATCTGGTTGGTGTGTCGCTCCTGATAGCTGAGTTAGACTTTTTTTATAGAACGAAAATGTTATTCTTCCTAATAGCCATCTACCTTCCTGCCCTCTTTTACCACTTCCTTATGGAACTTTTCAACCATGGGCACAGTGTTGGTAAGATGGTGATGCGTATCCGTGTTGTGAAGAAAGACGGAACAACACCGGGCATTGGTGACTTTTTTATGCGTTGGCTTCTGCAACTTGTCGACCTTGGTTTCTCTGGTGTTGGTGCACTTGTCATTCTTATCTCTAAGAATTCACAACGTCTCGGCGACCTCGCAGCAGGAACAATGGTCATCCAACTCAACGATTATCGCAAGATTCAAGTCTCACTTGACGAGTTCTATTACCTTGATAGAAAGTATAAACCTGTCTATCCACAAGCTGAAGACCTCTCTCTTAACCAACTTGATGTCATCCAACGTACCCTCAACTCTGAATACGGATACGAGCGTGAACGTCGTATTGCTTCCCTTGCTGAGAAAGTGCGAATGCACCTCAACATCTCTGACACCAATACTGCTGACGAGAAGTTCCTTTATACTATCGTACGTGATTACCAGCATTTCACGTTGGAAATAATATAAAGAAATAGGGAAAAGAAAGTATAAGGTAGCATGGGAATCTAACAGAACTGTGCTGTATAACCTTCATATTTGTGCCTTACACTGTCCTATTATAACGACAAGAACAAAACGTTTTACCCATTTTCTTCCGCTGTGTTATTACTCAGCACATGATGTGCGGATGCCCAACACACATGGTGCTCATGCCTAACACATGATGTGCGGAGCATTAATCACATCGCTATTGGTTATCAAAACAAGCACGTCTAATCGTTAGAAAAGAGTTATGATGACGTCTCTCAGAAAAAAGATAATAGCTATCGGAGGTGCATTGGCTTACCCATCCATAAGTCTAACACCTAATATAACAAGAGAACACTTCTCTGGGAAGTGGGTTCTTGTGACGGGTGCATCGCATGGGATAGGGAGAGCTATAACCGAAAAAATAATCAATGCGGGTGCAAATGTCTTTCTCATTGCTCGAAGCGAAGCGGACTTACGCCTCTTATGTGCCAAAGCTAAGCAAATGGGTAGCAGTGCAGACTATTGCGCAATAGACCTAAGAGACAGGGAAAAGTTGGAACAGCTTTGCCAAAAACTAAGGGAAACACTACCACGGTTAGATTACTTCTTTTGCAATGCGGGTAAATCTATCCATCGCAAGATTAATGATGCGCAGGACCGCTTACACGACTATGACCGTACGATGGACCTCAACTATCGTTCCTTGGTTGCACTATCATTAGCTATCTTACCTGCCTTGAAAGCAAGTAAAGGGCATATCGTCTACTCTTCATCAGTGGGTACACTCTATCCAATGGCACCGGGCTGGTCGGCTTATCATGCCTCAAAAAGTGCAGCAAACACATGGTGTGAGACGGCAAACAGCGAGTTTGCACCGTTAGATGTTCACGTGCAGATAGCTTATTTACCCTTGGTTCACACAGCGATGTCAGATGTCAACGAACAATACAAGCACTTACCTGCATACACACCAGCTGATGCAGCCAACATTCTATTGAAACTCGCCATACGAAAGAATAAGAGTTATAAACCTTGGTGGGCAAAGTTTTCTGCCCCAACAGCCTATCTCTTTGCTCCGATTATTCACCTATATTATAAGCGATTGCCATGAGAAGAAAGAATGAAGCTATCCTTTCTATCCTCTATCGCTTACACATAATCTCACCAAAGGGCATATTTGTGTGGGCTAAAAGCCTCATCTATGAAGGCATCAGCCTGATGGCACTGCTCCGTTTTGCGGCTCATTTCTATCCGCATCGTTGTGCTATCACTGACGAGAAGCAATCTCTAAGCTATCAAGAACTCTATGTCCGTACGCGTCAACTCGCTGAAATTCTTCACACGGAATATCATCTCCAACCAGAAATGAGTGTGGCTTTGCTTGGACGTAACAGTCTTATTATGACTCTACTACTGCATGCACTTTCACGATT
>ERZ1699260.728-NODE-730-length-10961-cov-2.508676_pt1 | contig 10961 bp, 10 predicted proteins | sample MGYA00581519_ERZ1699260 | MGnify/ENA primary metagenome ERZ1699260 (study PRJEB42319, sample SAMD00040324) | human oral metagenome | material: saliva | host: Homo sapiens | study: EMG produced TPA metagenomics assembly of PRJDB4115 data set (Metgenomic analysis of... | reverse complement strand
TTACAAGAGAAACATTTACTTAGCAATTGGGGAGTTTTAGCAGTTAGCGGAGTGCTTTCATATCTGTATTTCGATACTGAAGAAGTCGAGATGCGTGAATGGGCAAAGAAAACATTAATGAAGCAAGCAGCTCTTCAATTTACTCCGAAAGGTATTCATTGGGAACAGAGTCCGCTTTATCATCATGAAGTGATTATGTGTTTTGCGTATTTATACCAAATAGCAGAAACTTTAGATAATGGAGATGCATGTATTTGGAAAGAAATTTTACAAGCTCCTATCTATACAACGTATTATTTATCAAATGATAAGAATGAATTGCTAGCGTTAAATGACAGTGATACGGTTGATTTTTCATGGGTACAGTCATACTATCATCTACTTGGTTTCGATAGTGTTTGTTCAGACTATGAAACAGGTCTAATTTTTGCAGGGAATAATTTTAGTAAACAACATCACGTTCGTTTTAATGATTTCTTTTTTGATGAAGTAGCGGGATTAGCTGTAGTAAAAAAGAATGATTTATATTTCACACTGTTTTGCGGAATGCATGGAAGCTCCCATGGTCATGCTTCACAAGGTGGGATTAGTTTAGAAATGGATGGAGTTCATTTTGTAACACACCCAGGAAGATATACTTATAAAGAATGTGACGAGCGTATCTCTTTTAAATCAGAGAAAATGCAAAACTCTGTCCTAGTAGAAGAGGGGGCTTACCCTTCGATTGAGAGTTCATGGGGCTATCATTGGGTAGCGAAACCACTTTTTATGACGACTAAAAAAATCGAAACGATTGATTTCTTTGAATGTGCGTGGAGCGTTCCTTTAACAGATGATAGGATTAAGAATATCATTACGCGAAAGATAATACTTGATACAGAGGCAAAACTGGTTGTTATTATAGATGAAGATATGTTTGGGAATGGCTTAACGCAAAACTTTATCATTCCTACAAGAAAATCTAGTGACGTATATTCTAGATTCTGGACGAACGGTGAAATGAGTACAGACCGAATTTACTATTCCAAACGCTATAATACTAAGGAAGAGGGGACACGGCTTACTATCAAAAATCAATCAGGAATCATGATTACTTGTATTGCGTTAGAACCATATTCTGTAGTCAAAGAAAATATTCAGCAATTAGATCGACCAAACGAATTTCATGGAATAAAACTTGTTTGTAGTACAGAAAAAGGAGAATTAACTATCTACTATGCCCCAGAAGATATCAGTAACGGTTTGAAGTACATGAAGGACTCAGATGGAAAATTTATTTACGGGAAATTGAATGTTCATAATGATGGAAAAAAGATTCGATTATTGTGATTCGGAGATTGTAAAAAGAAGTTAAAGGAGATAAACTTATGACAAGTGTATTAGAACAATTAAAACGAAATTATATTTTCGCAGTAATCCGCGGGAAATCATCAGATGACGCAATTGAAATTTCAAAGCACTCAGTATTGGGTGGCATTAAAAATATCGAAGTAACTTATACGACACCAGATGCTTCAAAAGCTATTTCAGAATTAAAAGCATTTTATGCAAATGAAACTGAAGTAGTGATTGGTGCGGGTACAATTATGTCTGTTGAATTAGCTAAAGAAGCGATTGCTGCTGGGGCTGAGTTTTTAGTGAGCCCTCATTATGATGCGCATATCCAAAAAGTAGCGCATGAAGCGCATATCGATTACTTCCCAGGTTGTGCAACTACGACAGAAATCGTACAAGCGATGAATGGTGGAGCAAAAATCATCAAACTATTCCCTGGTGGAGTTTTAGGACCTTCATTTATTAAAGATATTCATGGCCCAATCCCAAGTGTAAACTTAATGCCTTCAGGTGGCGTATCTCTTTCAAACATTAAAGAGTGGAAAGAAAAAGGTGCTGTTGCTGTCGGTGTCGGACGTGCTCTTGGTGCAAAAGTGGCAACAGAAGGATATGAAAGTGTAACACGCATTGCTAAAGAATTCGTTAGTGCGTTGGAGGACTAATTATTTTTAAAATAAGAAGAAGGAAAAGAGGGTTCAAGATGAAAGTCATCACTTTAGGTGAAATTTTACTAAGATTTTCAACACGTCAAGATATTAGGATTAAAAATACAGATGAATTCCGTGTTTGCTATGGCGGTGCAGAAACAAATGTTGGATTGTCGTTGACTCAATTCGGTCACAAAGTATCTGCAGCATCTGTCTTGCCTGAGAGTAATCCACTTAGTGATGCTATTCTTTCTAGAATGCATGGGTATGGTGTTGATACAAATTTGATTATAAATAAGCCTGGACGATTAGGTACCTATTATTTAGAGCAAGGTAACTCTGTACGAGGATCTAAAGTAACATATGACCGTAAATATTCAAGCATTGCAACGTTAGAAAATCTCTGTTGGAATCTAGACGAAATCTTCAAAGGTGTGGATTTATTGCACATTTCCGGGATTCTACCAGCTCTTTCTAAGAAGTGGCAATCATGGACCGTTGAAGTCGTACGTAAGGCAAAAGAATATGGCTGTCGCGTGAGTTTTGATATGAACTACCGCAGTAAGCTTTGGAGTTATGAGGAAGCATATCCTTGTTTCCAACAAATCTTACCGTATGTAGATATTCTTTCTGCGGGTAGATTAGATGCGATTCATTTCTTGAAAGTAGCATCAGAAGACGAAAATGTTCCCCTAGAAGAAATTTACAAACGAGTTCAAGCAAAATATCCAAATATTAAAGTATTGTATTCAACTAAACGCAATGTGATTTCAACGAATCATAACGAATTACAAGGATTTTTCGTAGGTGAAGATGGAGCATTCGTAGAGTCTAAACTATATGACATTAATCCAATCATCGACCGAGTAGGTGGAGGAGATGCCTTCGCTGCTGGGATTTTAAACGGCGTTCTAAAAGGTTGGGATAGTCAACGAATTGTAGATTTTGGAACTGCAAGTTCAGTCTTAAAACATACTGTTTTTGGTGACTGGAATCCATTTAATGAAGATGAAGTCTTTGAATTTATGAACCAAAAATCGGGACAAATTGTCCGTTAAATTGATTTAACAACAATTAGACGTCAGTTTTATCGCTGGCGTCTCTTTATTTGGACTTATCAACTGCCCAGAAAACTGTTAAAATAGTGGAGAATAAGCAGTAGAAAGGAAATCGCCATGACTAGAAATTCTGTATGGATTCAACAAGAAATTGAGGGTGTGAAGCTATATGTTTATCGTTCCAATGTCAAAGATGCTACGACCATTTATTTTTTAGATGGAGATCAATTCGAAGAACCTTTTAATCATTGGATTCGTAAACATCAACCTGCACTCAATTTTGTACTCGTAAATGCAAATAATCGAACAGATGATTATACACCTTGGCCAATCCAGTCATCTGAAACCATGCCGATGGATTTCGGTGGAAAAGCTGCAGAACATCTTTCGTTTTTCGCAACACAAGTTATTCCATTTTGTGAGAGTGAATATGGTATTACTTCAAGCGCAGAAAACAGAGTTATCGGTGGTTATTCGCTAGGTGGATTATTCAGCCTGTACGCAGCGGTGAATACTGATTTATTCGGGACCGTCCTTAGTTGCTCTTCGTCGCTGTGGTATCCGGATTTTCTGGACTATTTAAAAGAACATCCCTTTAAAGCCGCTCATTCTAAATTGTACATGAGTGTGGGAGACCAAGAAGGAACGACTGCGACGAATTTAACAGCAGACCAAACTTCTAATACGATAGCATTAAAAGATTTTTATGAGCCGAAATTTCAAGCAGGTGATTTCAAGTTTACGTTGGAAGAGGGAAATCATGGAAATGATATTCCAGGACGTGCCTGGCGTGCAGTTGAATGGGTAGAAGAGAATTGTAAATAATCAACAAAAAATCCACTGGTTAAACCAGTGGATTTTTTTCTAGCGGTGCCAAAGGGTCTCGAACCCCCGACCTAGCGTTTAGGAAACGCTTGCTCTATCCAACTGAGCTATGACACCCTGATACATTTATTGAACCACAGAACCCGTTATCTGTCCATACACAGTCACTTATTATTTACCAAAATGAGGAATGACAATCTTCATCTTTGCAGCAAATCTAAATAATAAAACTCAATTATTTTTATAAACTTAGAAGGTTTAGAGAACACTAATTCTATGAAAAAGAGGGAGTCCCTTGGGATTCTATGGTAGGAGTAAGAGCGAGAGGTAACTGATGCGAATATGAGACTCTAGGAATTTATTCCGTAGAGACTCATTGAGGCTCAGTAGGTGAGAGACTTCGGCTCGAACCGGTACAGCTCTTATCCCTACCATGAAGATATCCCAAAGGGACGGAATCTAAAGTTTTTAATAGCAATGAATTTAATCTCAAAACCTTCGATTTAAGTATAAAAAAACCACCAAAGAAAATCTTTGGCAGTTTCGAGTTCATTTATTTAGTTTGCTGATTGACGGCGTGAAGATTGCCAATGCGAATACAGACGGAAAATCGAATCGACCGTAAAGATAGCAAGTGCAATCATCCCGGCAGTAATCATTGTTTGACCGAAGAAGAATTTTCCTTTTTCAACATCTCCTACAAAGAAGGCATATACGGTACGATACATGCCTGCACCAGGAACGAGTGGGAAAAATCCAGGGATAAAAAATACCGTTACGGGAGCTTTAAAATAGCGTGCTGCTAAGTGCGATAAAAACGCAATTGTAAGGCCGCTATAGTAAGTAGCTAGTTGTAATCCAGAACTGTCCAAGAAGAAGAGATATACAAACCAACCAATGCCTCCAATAATCGAAATATGAATGAGGAGACGTTTTGGAGCTTCAAAGACAATACAACTGAAGTAGACGGCAATGAGAGCACTAATCACTTGATAAATCATAAGGGGTTTGCACCTCCTGCTAACACGAGTCCTAAAGCAACAGCAATCGCGACGGAAAGAGCCGTCACAAACGCTTCAATTGCCCGAGCTGCTCCTGAGTTGTAGTCTCCGCGTAATGTATCGCGAATGGCATTTGTAATGGCGGTTCCAGGAACGGCCGGCATGATTAATCCTACAATGGAGATGCCGATTCGAGCATCCGGAACGAAATGTTTCTGAATCAAAATAATAATGACAATCGCTGGAATAATCGAGATGAGGTTCAACACGAATGTCCCTAATTTTAATTTCGGATCTAACTTATAAACAAATGGCATGATAATCGCTGCTACTGATGCAATGACGAGTTCAATTGGCGTTGCTCCAAATAGAGCAGCGTAGAACCCACACATCAGAATAAGGCCTAAGTCTTTTAACCACTGTGGATATTCGGATTCTTTTAAATCTTGTAATCGTTGATAAGCTGTATCGAGGTCAATTTCTTTTGTCACTAATTGACGAGAGATTGCGTTGACCTTATAAATTCGGTTCAAGTTCGTGTCGCGATTTGGAACACGGCGAATTTCTGTAATAGAATCGATGCAGTCATCATCGAGCGTTGCAAAGATTCCAGTCGCCATTGCGAAGGCTTCGCAAGTTTCAAAGTTTGAAGTGGAGAGAATATAGTTCATTGTTTCTTCCACGCGATACGATTCCGCATTGCATTCGAGCATGATTTGACCTGCCAGAATAGCGGTATCCATTAATTTTTTTGCATATGATCGCACAAAGCCTTCCTCCTTACTAAAATACTCTCTAAGTATAGCATACTAGCGGTGTTTTGCTAAGTAGAAATTTTTATAAAATGAAACTGTACTATTTTTAAATTGCAATCAGATTAGTACAGTTGTTTTTTTGATGATTGTTTTAACATTGTACTGTTTTTTTAAAAGTATTTAGTGTATTATTAAGATAACAAATTTTTGGAGGGATATCCGTGGAATTATTTGAAGAATTATCACTTAAAGTGAAAGGGAAAGACGTTAAAATCGTATTTCCAGAAGGAGATGAACCAAGAATTATTGGTGCAGCGGTTCGTTTATTAGCAGATGGACTTTGCAAACCAATCTTACTTGGAAACGTAGATGCCATTAACGAAGTAGCAGATGCTCGTGGATTTAACATTTCTCATTTAGAAATTATCGATCCAGAAACTTATGCAGACGATAAATATGCTGAAATGGTAGCAAGCTTTGTAGAACGTCGTAAAGGTAAAGTATCTGAAGAAGACGCTCAAAAATTATTACGTGACGTAACTTACTTCGGAACAATGATGGTATACATGGGATTAGCAGACGGATTAGTATCTGGTGCGGTTCACTCAACAGGGGACACTGTACGTCCAGCATTACAAATCATCAAAACAAAACCAGGTGTCTCTCGTACAAGTGGTGCGTTCATCATGATCAACAGCGACAAATCTAAGAAATACTTATTCTCAGACTGCGCAATCAACATCAACCCTAACGCACAAGAATTAGCTGAAATCGCAGTTGAATCTGCTAAAACAGCTGAATTATTCGGTATCGAACCAAACGTTGCAATGTTAAGTTTCTCAACAAAAGGTTCTGCTAAATCTGAAGAAGCATTAAAAGTAGCTGAAGCAACTAAAATCGCTCAAGAATTAGCTCCAAACTACAACATCGATGGAGAATTACAATTCGATGCTGCGTTCGTACCAAGCGTTGGTAAACAAAAAGCTCCAGACTCACCAGTAGCTGGACAAGCAACAGTATTCGTATTCCCAGAAATCCAATCAGGAAACATCGGATACAAAATTGCACAACGTTTCGGTAACTTCGAAGCAATCGGACCAATCTTACAAGGATTAAACAAACCAATCTCTGACTTATCACGTGGATGTAACGAAGAAGACGTCTACAAATTAGCAATCATTACTGCTAATCAGGCTTTAATGGAAAACTAAGGTGCGACAAAGTGCGCTCAAAAGCGATGACGGTTCGAACTTTGCCGTAAACGACTAGACTAGTCGTGCGGACAAAGTGAGAAAGGCTTGAGCTTTTGCACTTTGGAGCCCGATTTCAAGAGAAAGACAGAAGACAAAAAATGACTCGCAGTGCGAGTCATTTTTGCTTTGTAGTCTTTCCCCCGCAAGGCTTATTAGATGTTCTTGAATCATGAATGATGAAAAGAACATCAATAAGCTACTGCGCGGTGTGAGAGTATAGTCGTGCGGATTTTCTGGGAAGCAAAACTTCACAGTGCGAAGTTTTGGGCCTGTGATGGCAAAGTCAACCAAACTTTTGCAATTCTGTTTTACTCAAAATTTTTTGATCATTATAACGTATACATTATAATGATATTTTTCGTTTTCTCTTTAAAACACTATGATATAGACGTTTCTAGAAGTTTTTCATTTTAAAAACGGAAAAATTTTTTTCTAAGCATATAAATTGCTTTAACGTTTAAGTGATGATAATCTTATTTCAATCCCAAGAGAGAAGACACAACTTTCTTGCTCAAACTATTCACGAAAAGAGGAAAAGAACATGAAAAACATTTTATTTGTAGTAGGTAGCTTACGTAAAGGTAGCTTTAACCACCAAATGGCAGAAAAAGCAGAACGTATTTTAGACGGAAAAGCAACTGTCACTTACTTAGATTACTCAAACCTTCCATTAATGAACCAAGACTTAGAAACTCCAGTATTACCTGAAGTACAAGCAGCTCGTGATGCATTCGGTAAAGCAGATGCAGTATGGATCTTCTCACCAGCGTATAACTTTGCAATTCCTGGAACAGTGAAAAACTTATTAGACTGGATGAGCCGTGCGTTAGATTTATCAGATACACATGGACCATCTATTTTGCAAGATAAAGTTGTAACTGTATCAGCAATGGCAAATGCTGGACATGAACCATTATTTGCAGCATATAATGCATTATTACCATTCATCCGTATGCAAGTAGTGGGTGAATTCACTGGTGCTAAAATTAACCCAGAAGCTTGGGGAACAGGTGTTGTGACTCTAGACGAAGAAGTAGTAGCAGGACTTGAAAAACAAGCAGAAGCATTATTAAATTCATAATTCAAACTAAAAACTTAACTTTTAAAAGCAGTCTCCATAGATGGGGGCTGCTTTTTTTGAACAATATGCGAACAGACATTTGCCCTAGACCTTCCTGTTATGCTAAAATTGTTCTGATATAGACAAAAAAAGGAGCATCATTCATGTATGAATATTTAAATGGAGAGTTAGCGCATATCTTACCAACAGCCATTGTTGTCGATGTGCATGGTGTAGGGTATCAAGTGGTTTTTGCAAACCCATACCGCCTACAAGATTCTCTGAAGAAGCAAATTAAAGTTTTAGTACAACAAGTCGTTCGTGAGGATTCCATTACCTTATACGGATTTATTTCAAGCGAAGAACGCGAATTATTCCAACGTTTAATTAGCGTTTCTGGTATCGGTCCGAAGAGTGCGATGAGTATTTTAGCAAATGACGATACAGAAGGTTTCGTGAATGCTGTAGAAAGTGGGAATGTCACTTATTTAACAAAATTCCCTGGTGTTGGAAAGAAAACAGCGCAACAAATTATTTTAGACTTGAAAGGAAAGTTTGAAGCTGTCCCAGAAGAAACGACTAAAGCTGTTGTTTCAACAAACCAAGCAACACTGGAAGAAGCGAAAGAAGCCTTACTGGGCCTTGGCTATTCTGCAAAGGAAATTACAAAGATTTGGAAGTCGCTTGAAGCAGCTGCTCCAAGTACGACGCAAGAGGCATTAAAATTAGCCTTTAAACTATTAATGAAATAATGGAGGATTATCGTGGAGGAAGAACGTTTTATTGACGGAAACCCGCTTGACGAAGGGGAAGTACAAGCCGAATTATCACTGCGCCCGCAGACGTTGCAACAATATATCGGTCAACAAAAAGTAAAAGAAGAGCTTGCCGTCTATATTCAAGCGGCTCGCAGTCGTTCTGAAGCCTTGGATCACGTGTTACTATACGGGCCTCCAGGACTCGGGAAAACGACACTTGCGATGGTCATTGCTAACGAATTAGAAGTCGGAATTAAGACGACGAGTGGACCAGCAATCGAACGTCCAGGAGACTTAGTGGCGCTTTTAAATGACTTGCAAGCAGGGGATGTCTTATTTATCGACGAGATTCACCGATTGCCACGTGTGGTGGAAGAGATGTTGTATTCAGCGATGGAAGATTTCTTCGTGGATATCGTGGTCGGACAAGGGCCAACAGCGCATCCGGTGCATTTTCCATTGCCACCGTTCACGTTAATTGGAGCGACGACTCGTGCAGGGGCTCTTTCTGCACCGCTTCGTGACCGTTTCGGAATTGTGGAACATATGGAGTATTACGATGAGGCTTCACTTTCTGAGATTGTAAAACGCAGTGCGAATGTTTTTGATAGTGAAATTAAAGATGAGGCCGCTCTTGAGATTGCGCTTCGCTCTCGTGGAACACCACGTATTGCCAATCGTCTCTTGAAACGTGTACGAGATTTTTCTCAAGTATACGAAGAAGGCATGATTTCAAAAGAAATTACGCAGCAAGCATTGAAGGTCTTACGTGTGGACGCTAAAGGATTGGATCATATCGACCGTAAATTATTGACGGCGATGATTGATTTATATGATGGCGGTCCAGTGGGACTTGGAGCCATTGCGGCGAACATTTCAGAAGATGCGGAGACAATTGAAGATATGTATGAACCGTATTTATTGCAAATTGGATTTTTAAAACGGACATCACGCGGACGTGTGGTGACGCCTGAAGGATATGCTCACTTAGGGCGCTTTTATCCTTTATCGTAAGAAAGGAACTAGAAATGAACTATACAACAAAAGATTTTGACTTCGATTTACCCGAAGAATTAATCGCGCAAACTCCATTGAAAGACCGTACGTCTTCACGTTTATTAGTGGTGAATAAAACTACAAATACCATTGAAGATAAACATTTTTCTGATTTATTAGATGAATTAGAAGAAGGAGATACACTTGTTGTGAATAACACGCGTGTACTTCCAGCACGTCTTTATGGAACAAAAGAAGAAACAGGCGCTCATATTGAGGTCTTACTATTAACGAATACGGAAGGCGACAAGTGGGAAACTCTTGTGAAACCTGCCAAACGTATGAAAGTGGGTAGTGTTGTTTCTTTTGGAGATGGCCGACTTAAAGCAACGGTTGTCGAAGAATTAGAACAAGGTGGACGTATCATCGAGTTTTCATACGAAGGAGTATTTCTAGAAGTGTTGGAATCTCTTGGTGAAATGCCATTGCCACCATATATCAAAGAACGTTTAGAAGATAAAGAACGTTATCAAACCGTTTATGCGAGAGAAAATGGATCTGCAGCAGCACCTACAGCTGGCTTGCACTTTACGGAAGAATTAATGCAAAAAATCCGTGAGAAGGGTGTAAATATTGTTCCAGTCACATTGCACGTTGGCCTTGGAACCTTTAGACCTGTTTCTGTGGATTCACTAGAAGACCACAAGATGCATTCAGAGTATTATAATGTGTCAAAAGAAACTGCGGATATGATTGAAGCGACAAAGAAAGCTGGCAAACGTGTGATTGCAGTTGGTACGACTTCGATTCGTACATTAGAGACAGTTGCGAGAGACAATAACGGACATGTGGTGCCTGCGAGCGGTTGGACGGATATTTTCATTTCTCCTGGGTATGAATTCCGTGTGGTGGATGCGTTTGTAACGAATTTCCACTTGCCAAAATCAACGCTTGTTATGCTTGTCAGCGCGTATCTTGGACGTGAATTCACACTAGAAGCGTATCAGCACGCCATCGAAGAACGTTACCGCTTCTTTAGTTTTGGCGATGCAATGTTTGTGCATAAATAATAAAATAAAAGACCTTCGGTCTAACTTCGAACCATAGAGATGTCTTCATGGTAGAGATAATAGCTGTATCGGATTGAGCCTTTTGTCTCAATCCTACCGAGCTTCAAACTGACTCTAGGAAATAAATTTCCAGAGTCAGTAATTCACATCGGTTACTGATCGCTATTACTTCTACCATAGAATCCCTATGGTTCTTCGTTTGC
>ERZ1699260.726-NODE-728-length-10970-cov-4.080974_pt1 | contig 10970 bp, 2 predicted proteins | sample MGYA00581519_ERZ1699260 | MGnify/ENA primary metagenome ERZ1699260 (study PRJEB42319, sample SAMD00040324) | human oral metagenome | material: saliva | host: Homo sapiens | study: EMG produced TPA metagenomics assembly of PRJDB4115 data set (Metgenomic analysis of... | reverse complement strand
TTTTTAAGCAGTAATTCGCATTCAGACTCTTTTATTAATCACCTCTTAAGCTACATGTATCATCAGCATAATTCTGTCCTTATACAGTATATATATTTTATATAGATCTATAAGTTTTTAATGTTACCTATTTCCAGATCTATAGGATTTATTTTATATAGGCTCTATCTTATATGGCATCTATTTTATAAAGCCTCCAATTTATCTACATATATAAAAACAACGCCATCCAACCGGATGGCGTTGTTTAATAAGGATTTGTGTTCCCTAGTCGGGGGTCCAGGGTATGGGGGCCCTCACAAACTCAATATAAGGGCCATTGTGTCATTGTAGATACGCGTGCATGTAAGGGATACACGTATATCATCAGTATGTATTAGAGATCAACTAAGCCTTTTAACGAGAGAAGAAAAGGCTACAATACCTACATTACTATAGATATTGTTTATTGTTGAATCGCACTGCGCAAATCAACTTTGTTGTAGTCATTGCTACCCATTGGTTCGTTAATAGCTTTGCGAAGGTCTACTACGTGCTCATCAGCAGCAGTTGGTTCTTCACTTGCTTTATTTTTAACTGTTTCTTTAGCAGCGAACCAAATTGTTTCGTTCATGTAGTGACGAAGTTCTTCGTTAGATACATGTTCTTGCTCTTGTGCAAGGATATCCAAGATTGCATCTTCTAATACTTGTGCTTCGTCGTCATTCATAGGACCGCCTACTTGTTTTTGCTTTTGTACAACTTCGTTAACACGATCTACCATGCCACGCAATACGTTGTAACCATAGCTATTTACGAAGCCATCTTTTTCATTGTATTTAGGTGTTTCAAAGTATTCGTATTCGTTTTTGTTGCGGTTTTCACCGTTCCAATTTAAAGCTGTTTCAAAGCCATGTACACGACCTAAAGAATGTGTACGGAAGTAATCAGCATAGTTATGTTTATCTTTGGAATGCAACCATTTTTTATCAGCTTTAGTCAATTGTTCATGATTGTTGCGTTTAGCTTCTGCTAAAGCGATTTTTTGTTCAGCATTTTCCCATGCTTTCACGTAATCATGAAGGGATTGTACTACTTGTGGGCTAGCCACAGGTACCAATACAACATTGCTCAAACCAGGTGCGGATGCAGGGTTAGGCAAGATCAAGTTATCATCATATGTTGGTGCGCTTGCTGCGTGACCAGTGATGGATGCTGCGCTCATTAAAAGTGCCGCTGTGAAAGCAAGCATTGTAGATTTTTTCATATCTATTCCTCTTTTCATAGTCGAATTAATGTGCTGGTTGAGGGCTCCCGAAGGAACCCGTACCAGTTGTATCCATTTGCTAACTAAATTACATACCCATTTTCGCCATCATTGCAGCCATTTGAGCTTTCAATACTTCTACTTCACTTTGTAGACCAGCGTTTTGAGCTTTAATTTGTTCGTTTTCATATTTCAAGTCAGATACTTCACCTTTTAATCCGGCGTTTTGAGCTTTCATTGCTGCCATTTCAGTTTGTACTGCGTATGCAGAGCTGATAGGGCCTTTGCGGTAGCGGTCTGCTACAGCTGCTTCAGCATCTCTGTTACCAACTTTCCAAGTTACACCAGCGTTTGCCATCATGTGGCTAGAACCGCCAGCCCAGGACAAGCCGCCATGGAACATTGTGGACTCGTTTTTGTAATGAGCTACGCCCACTGCAATCGCGGAGTTACCACGGTAGTTACCATAACCAGCCATGATTTGAGTTGGTTCCAATGGATCGTATTGCATAGGTTTCAATGCGGACAATGCTGCACCTTGTGCACCTACACGACCGATTTCTTCGTTCAATTGATCAACGCGAGGGTCAACTGCGCCTTTTACAGAAAGGTCATAGTTCAAGCCACCGTCAGCAGATTCAGTTTTCTTCAATACTACGGAATGATCATCAGATGTCAATGTAGTACGGGAATCTTTCAATTGTTTAACGTTTACTGCATCAGTATCATTAGTGCCTTTTTGAACATTAGTGATTTTGTTACCACCCATGTTGAGGTTACCACCAGTGATATTTACAGTATCGCCACCGAAGGATACTTTAGGACCATTGGAGTTATTGGAAATGGAAGTGATGTTAGTGAGGTCACCTTTTACGTCGAAGGATACTTTACCGTTTGCATCAGTGTGAGCAGTAGTATTTACACCATTAGAGAAGTCTAAACCGTCAGATAACATTACTGTTCTAGCGTTGCCACCATTTTCTTTATAAGTCAATGGAATTTGCTTAGCTGCTTCATTACCATTGAAGTTAACTTGGTAGTTAGTTGTATGGTTAGTAGCATTTGGTTGAACGTCTACAGTGATCGCTTTGTTGTCACCTGTTACAGTAACTGCTTCACGAGCTGCATCTTTAACGTCATTTTTATCTACAGATACTTCGTATGTTGCACCAGCTGCACCGAATGTATCGCCAGCTTTAGGAGCTACTTTAGCGATGTTATTAGCATCAGCTTTAGCTTGTACTTTTTCAGTAGATTTTTTAGCTGCTTCTTCTTGAACAAGTTTCAATTGTTCTTCAGTTGCTGCACGACCTTTAGTTGCGAAGTCAGCAGAATCAAGAGTTTTATTAGTTAAGCCAGTGATATCACCAGTTTTACCATCAAGCTTGATTGTGTTGTCGCCAGCTACGTTAACTACTTGGTCACCTTTGAATTCTAATTTGCCGTCGCCTTCGTTGTTAGTGATGGAAGTGATTTTGTTCAAATCGCCTTCAACATTAACTTTGTAAGGGTTAGCTTTAGAACCGTCGCCAGTCACTTTAGTGTTTTGACCGTCAACAAGGTTAGTTTTAGCTGCTTTCAATTGACGTACGTTAACCGCATCAGTATCGTTTACACCGTCTTCAACGTTAGTAATTTGTTTATTACCAGCATTGATGCCGTCTTTAGTTACGGATGGGCCATTGTTGATTACTAAGCCACCATCAGTGATCTTAGTATCGCCAATTGTTACGGAACCTTTATTAGTAAGATCTACATTGTTGCTCAATGCATATTCTACTTTAGCACCGTTTTCGTTGCTAGTTTGTTTTACAGTGAGGTTTTTACCGCCGGAGAATTCAACAGTTTTACCATCAGTAATTTTCTTAGCTGCTGTTTCAGAATCAGCAGTAGTATTACCAGAAGATTTAACGTTGAAGCTGTTCATTGTACCAAGGCCAGAACCGCTAATTGTCATTTCGCCATTAGCAGATTTGGATACTGTGATACCGTCAGCACCTTTAACATTTACTTTACCGCCGTTAGCTGGAACATCTGTGCCATTAGCTTGGATTGTCCAGATATCGTCAGTGTTAGCGAATGTTTTGTCGCCGTATTTAATGCGGTCCCCATCTTTCTTAATTGTTGTGTAATTATCAGGTGTACCTAAGTGGATTTCCTTAGTTTGGATGGAGTCGATGCCTTTGATGTTTTTATTCAAGCGAATGTTCAAAGTATCGTTACCATCAGCAGTTACAGCGATGTTACCTGCAGCAGATTCAAATGTTTTTTCTTGCTCTTCAGTAACGCCTTCACCTTTAACTTTAACTGTGGAGTTAAGTTTATTTTTGTTTACAACGCTTTCATTGTTACCAGTGAATTTCAAGCCGTCATCAGTAGTAGCAACTTCGTGTTTGTTCTTGTTGCTATCTTCGTAAACGATACGAGTCATACCGTTAGTACCGTTTTTACCATCTACACCGTCTTGACCGTTAGCACCTTTGAAAGTAAGACCATCTTTACCGTCTTTACCATTCAAGCCGATAGAGCCGTCTTTACCGTTGATTACAACAGCAGAACCGTCTTTACCGTTTACACCGATCTTACCGTCAACACCTGGTTTACCATCTTTACCGTCATTACCAACTTTGATATCGTCGGACAATGCATAGTTGTAAGTATGGTTGCCAGTTACTTTATCAACGATTTGTTCAACAGTTAAGTTTTTACCTGCACCGAAGTTTACAGTTGTGCCAGGTTTTACGATTGTTGCACTGTGTTCGCCTACTGTGTTACCAGTAACGTCACCTTTCCAACCGGAGTTGTTGATTGTATCTACTACAGTTTTAACTGTTGCGATACCATCTTCACCATCTACGCCTGGTTTGCCGTCAACGCCGTCTTTCACTTTACCAAGTGTTACGTCGTATTTAACAACACCGTTTGCATCAACGGAAGCTTTAGTGTAGTTACCGTCAACGAAGTTCAAGCCTTCAGACAATTTAACTTTTTGTTTAGCACCGCCGTTAGCTGTGTAGTTAAGTTCAGCATCGCCAAGGTTAGTTGCTTTTGCATTTACTGTGTAAATGTTTTGACCATCAGCACCAATTGTTTTATCAACTGTTACGTTGTCACCAGCTTTAACTTCTGTCTTAGCGGATTTCAATTGTTTTACGTTAACTGCGTCAGTGTCATTTACGCCAGCTTTCACGTTAGTGATGTTCAAGTCACCAGCATTGATGCCACCTTTAGTAATGGATGGACCATTGTTGATTACTAAACCACCATCAGTGATCTTAGTATCGCCAATTGTTAAGGAACCAGATGGAGTCAAGTTAACTTCTTTGGACAATTGAACTTTCAATTTGCCATCTACGTTGTTCACGCCGATGTTGTTGTCAGTCAATTTGGACTTATCTGCACCACCAACAACGTCCATAGTTTCGTTCAATTTCTTAGCGATAACTTTGGATTTATCAGCACCTTGTGCATCATCGCCAGCATATTTCATGCCGTCATCCAATGTAGCCACTTCGTGTGTATTCTTGCTGTTATCTTCGTATACGATACGAGTGATACCATCTTTACCGTTGACACCAGGTTGACCATCTTTAGCTTTCATAGTAAGACCATCTTTACCGTCTTTACCATTCAAGCCGATGGAACCATCTTTACCGTTGATTACAACAGCGGAACCATCTTTACCGTTTACGCCGATTTTACCGTCAACACCGTCTTTACCATCTTTACCGTCGTTACCAACTTTGATGTCATTAGACAATGCATATGTATAAGTTTGTTCACCAGTTGCATTATCGATTTTTTGAGTAATTGTCAAATTATCGCCTGCTGCGTAGGATACAGTTTTACCGTTGCCTACTGCTGTTACAGCGTGGTTACCAACTACATTACCTTTCGCATCTGTGGAGAAGGAGTAGCCGTCTTTAATTTGATCTGCCAAACCAGACAAGTCGATTTTCGCGATTGTATTAGCTTGGTTAGCGCCATTGCCATCGTTGTATTTCAATGTAACGGATTTGTCTGCTGCATCATAAGAGTAAGATGTAGTAGTTTCACCTGCACGATCAGATTGAGTTGGTGCAATGTGTAAATCGTTAGCTTTGGAAATACGTTTTACATCGCCGATGTTAGCTGCGTTATCGATTACATCGCCACCAGATTTAAGGTTAGTGATGTTGTTGCCACCCATGTTCACGTTGCCGCCATCGAATTTGAATTCGTTACCGCCGATTGTGAAAGTAGCATTACCACCATTCTTAATTGTGTTGATGTTGTTCAAGTCTTTAGCCAAACCGATATTGATTTCGCTGTTACCATCAGCACCTTGAGTGATGCTAGTTTTGATGTTAGAGGAATCATATTCGGAATCAGCTTTAGCGCCAGTACCTTTTACAGTTACTTTAGAGCCAAGTTTATTTTTCTTTTCGCCACCAGAGTTAGCGTCGAAGCGTAAACCATCATCTAATGTAGCTACTTCATGTTTGTTGTTGTTTTTATCTTCGTAAACAATACGAGTTACACCGTCAGCACCTTTTTCGCCTTTCATAGTAAGACCCTCTTTACCATCTTTACCATTGAGGCCGATGGAGCCGTCTTTACCGTTGATCACAACAGCAGAGCCGTCTTTACCGTTTACGCCGATTTTGCCGTCAACGCCGTCTTTGCCATCTTTACCGTCGTTACCAACTTTGATGTCATCGGACAATGCGTATTCAACTTTAGCGCCGTCGTTGTTGCTAGTTTGTTTTACAGTCAAGTTTTTGCCTGCTGCCATTTCAACTGTTTTACCATCAGTGATAGTTTTTGCAGCTGCTTCGGAGTCAGCAGTTGTATTACCAGTGGATTTCACATTCCATACGGATTGTGCAGCACCTGGAGCTACATGCAAGTCATAAGTAACTTGGTTACCGTTTTCAGTTTTATTAACTGTTACGGATTTATCGTTAGATGTAACTACTGTACGGGAGTCTTTCAACTGTTTAACGTTAACTGCATCAGTATCGTTTACGCCTGCTTTCACATTAGTAATGTTCAAGTTACCAGCGTTGATGCCAGTCTTAGTAACGGATGGGCCGCCTGTAATTGTTAAACCACCATTGTTGAGAATTGTGTCACCAATTTTCAAGGAACCATTTGGTGTTAAATCAACATCATTGGACAATGCATATGTGTAAGTATGTTCACCAGTTGCATTATCAATATTTTGAGCAACAGTTAAGTTTTTACCTGCTGCATAAGAAACAGTTTTACCATTTGCTACAGGTGTAACAGCATGGTTACCAACTACATTACCTTTAGCGTCAGTGGAGAAGGAATAACCGTCTTTGATTTGATCAGCCAAACCGGACAAGTCGATTTTCGCCACTGTACCAGATTGGTTAGCACCGTTACCATCGTTATATTTCAATGTAACAGATTTGCTTGCTGCATCATAAGCGTAAGATGTAGTAGTTTCACCTTGACGGTTAGAAGATGTTGGAGCAATGTGCAAGTCGTTAGCTTTAGAAATACGAGTTACGTCGCCGATGTTAGCAGCGTTATTCACTACATCGCCACCAGATTTAAGGTTAGTAATGTTTTGGTCACCCATGTTGATAGGGCCATTTGTGATGTTAATGGAGTTAGGACCAAATTCCATTTTTGGACCATTTGTAGTATTGGAAATGGAATTGATATTAACTAAATCTTTATTCACATCGTATTTAACAACGCCTTCAGCATCTACAGAGGCTGTTGTATTTTTACCGTTTGTGAAGTTCAAACCTTTATCCAATGTAACTGTTTGAGCATTTTGGCCATTCGCTTTGTAAGTCAAAGGAATTTGTTTAGCAGCTTTGTTGCCATCGAATGTTACTTGGTATGTAGTGTTATGATTTGCTTCATCTTGTACAGGTGTAACAGTGATAGGGTTGTTAGTTGTGTTTGTAGTATTTACAGTTACTGCTTCACGAGCTGCGTCTTTTACGTCGTTACGGGATACGTTTACTTCGTAAGTTGCGCCTGCATCACCGAAGTTTTCACCAGCTTTAGGTGCAACTTTAGCGATGTTTTTGTCGCTAGAACCAGCTACATCTGCTTTAGCTTGTACTTTTTCAGTAGAAGCTGCAGTAGGTTTTACGTTGTTAACATCTACAGTATATACAGTTTTTGTGCTGCCATCTGCATTTTGAATTACATTGCTTGTTACTTTCGCAGCATTTTTACCTTCTACTACAACAGTGCTGTTCAATTTATTTTTAGCGCTGTCGGATAAGTCAGCTACTACATTGCTACCGGATGCAGTTGTTTTAATGTACTCACCATTGTTAGCACCAACTACACCAAAGCTCAAGCCGCCTTGTTTGTTCAATTTTTGAAGATCAGTAGCGCCTGTGTTACCAGTCAAACCAACTGTGTTATTGAACTTGTTATTAACAATGTTCAATTGTTCTTCAGTAGCAGCACGACCTTTTTTAGCGAAGTCAGGGGCATCCAAAGTTACGTTAGTTAAACCAGTGATGTCACCAACTTTAGCATTCAAGTTAATGTTGTGATTGCCTGCAACGTTTACAGTTTGGTTACCACCAAATACAACTTTGCCGTCGCCACCTTTATTAGTGATGGATGTAATGTCTGTTAAATCACCTTCAACGTCTACTTTGAAAGTTTTAACACCATTGATTTCACGGTTGCTAACCTTTGTATTCTTACCATTTTCCATATCGATGGATTTTTTAGCAAGATTTTGGATAACTGTTTCGCCACCCTTGTTGATATTGGAAAGATCTTGTTTAGCAATACCTGTGATAACAGCCGTTTCGTTAGGAACGTCTTTGTTGTTACCATCAAGGTAAGTCATTGTTACTTTGCCGTTGTTATCAACTGCGTATTCACCAGGTTTAATGTGACGTTCGTCAGCACGAACTTGTTTCAATTGGCTAACATTAACTGCATCGTTGTCGTTTACGCCAGCTTTCACATTAGTAATCTTCAAATCACCAGCGTTGATGCCAGTCTTTGTAATGGAAGGACCATTATTGATAGTCAAACCATTGTCAGTGATGTTAGTATCGCCGATTTTGATAGACCCATCTGGAGTCAAATCGATGTCTTTGTTCAATGCAAATTCAACAGCTGCATTACCATTTTTATTAGTTTGTTTAATGGTCATGTTTTTGCCGGCTTGCATTTCCACAGTTTTGCCGTCACGGATTTCTTGAACGCCAGCAGAACCTTGTGCCACTTTACCTTCTGTAGCAGTAGATTTCACATTGAAAGAGCTCATGTCGCCAGTTTTCAAACCGCTCAAGTCGATAACTGCTTTAGGGCCATTAACAGTTTTACCATTACCATCTTGGTAAGTCAATGTAACCTTTTTGTTAGCATCTACAGTATATTCAGCCACATTGTTATTAGTGCCTGCTGTAGGAGCCACATGCAAGTCATTAGCTTTGGAAATACGAGTTACGTCGCCAATGTTAGCAGCGTTATTCACTACATCGCCACCAGATTTAAGGTTAGTGATGTTATTATCACCAAGATCTAGGTTACCACCAGTGATGCTGATATTGTCACCACCAAAGTGCATTGTAGGGCCACCATTGTTAGTGATGGATGTAATTTCTTTAAGATCCTTGTTCAAGGAATATGTATATGTTTGTTGGCCAAGAGATGTTTCAATATCTTGTTTAACTGTTAAGTTCTTACCAGCTGCGTAGTTAACTGTAGTACCGCTTTGAACTTTTGTAGGTGTTGCTTCACCGTCAAGTTTACCACCGTTAGCTGTAGCATTTGTTAAGAAGTCATATTTAGCAGCAGTATCAGCAGCGTTGATTGTGTAAGTAGTTTTACCGTCTTTCACAGATGTATCAACCGTTACATTTCTACCAGCTTTTACTAAGTTAGTATCATCGAATTTCAAAGTTAATTTGGAATCCTTAGCACCATCATCGCTAGCAGCTACAGATACACGACCTTCACCACGAACGTTCAATTTACCGCCGTCAGTCAAGAAGTCACTAGAACCAGTGTTACCAGTTACAGCAACGCCAACGTTTTTCAATTGAGCTACGTTAACAGCGTCAGTGTCTGCAGTACCTGCAGCAAGACCAGTCAATTGACGAGTCAATGTACTACCATTACCGATGGATACAGCAGCTGTAGTTGCTTTCTGTACATTGCCTTGTAAGTTAGTGTATTTACGGTTATGTAAATCAGATGGGTTGTAACCAAGAACGCCTTTATCTGTTGTTGTTATAGAAGAGGAACCAAGAGCTACACCATTAGCAATGTTCGCCTCTGCAGCACTACCCAAAGCAGTTGCAGCCTCAGCATTTGCTTTAGTTGTACGACCTAATGCAACACCGTATTTGCCACCTGCACGAGCACCAGCACCTTCAGCAATACCAGCTTCGCCAGCTGCTTGAGATTGCATACCGATAGCAATAGAGTTTACACCAGATGCAACAACACGATCAGAAGTTTTACCACTTTGACCGATAGCAATGGAGTTGTTACCAGATGCATCAGCACGAGCACCTAACGCTGTTGCACCAGAGCCTGTAGCATGTGTATCACGGCCAATTGCAATAGCATCTAAGTTAGTCGCTGTATTATCACGACCGATAGCAATTTGGGAATTTTCTTTATTACGTTCTACATCACCGCGATTACCATCTGCAGAGTCAGTCAAGTTATTTTTACCGATGGAGATACCACCCATTGTTTTTGCATTATTAAATTGACCCAAAGTTACAGTGTCTGCCACGTGGGATGTATTTTCAGAACCAATGGCAACTGAGTTTTGGCCCTTTGCATTATTGTTGTAACCAGCAGCAAAAGAACCTGCACCAGTAGCATTAGTATATACACCCATAGCAGAAGCGCTAGTACCAGTAGCACTAGAGTAATTACCTACTACAGTAGAATATTCACCTGCTTTTTTAGGCGTTGTTTCCCAAGAGCCTTTGGTGTAATTAACATTATTGTAGGTACCAATAGCAACGGCAGCTTTAGCATCAGCATTATTTACATTACCAACAGCAACAGAACCATTGCCAGATGCAGTATTACCAGCACCAACAGCTGTAGCAGCACCGCCTGTAGCTGTATTTCTATTACCTACTGCAGTAGTTGCGTTATTTGTAGATGTATTTTTAGCACCAATAGCTACCTTTCCATCATGGCCACCTACATTATCTGTAGTATTTTGGTAACCTACAACGATGGAGTTTTGACCAACATTATAATTCTCCCCATTAAAACCAGGCTGAGTGTTAGCCCAGATATTAACATGGCTATTATTATAATCTGCATTTGCCATTGCTTCTTGTGGAGCAACGCCACCCATAGCACCAGCTACAGCCAAGCCAGCCAATACGCTAGCTAATACTTTTTTCTTGCCGTTATTATTTTTAGCAGTTTCAGGTACTACTACGTAGCAGCCTTTAGATTTGCTATAAACGACCTTAAAAACCTTATTCATAGAAACTATGAACCCCTTTCTCTCTTATAAAGAAAACACTAAATGCCTTATATACATTTTTTGTTTCATGAATTGTTTATGACACACGTTCACATACTATTCATTAAGATATTAATATGATAACAATTTATAAACTAATTGTAAATAGAAATTCCTAAAATAATTAAAATAAATTTTATATTTCTAAACAAGATAAACTGAATTTTCTAGATATGAGAAAATATCTCCACATCAGCATAGAACAAGGGTTTCTCTTATAAT
>ERZ1699260.710-NODE-711-length-11133-cov-3.409322_pt1 | contig 11133 bp, 11 predicted proteins | sample MGYA00581519_ERZ1699260 | MGnify/ENA primary metagenome ERZ1699260 (study PRJEB42319, sample SAMD00040324) | human oral metagenome | material: saliva | host: Homo sapiens | study: EMG produced TPA metagenomics assembly of PRJDB4115 data set (Metgenomic analysis of... | reverse complement strand
TGGATTATCTAGAAGCAGAAGCCGTCTTACGTAGAGAACACGCACAGGAATTACGTTATTTAGAAGAGGAAAAAGAAAAGTGAGTTTAACAAATATTTTAGTATGGTTGATTGTTTTAGGGATGTTTGGCTGGATGGGCTACAATTACTTCCGTATCCGTCGGGCTGCAAAAATTGTGGACAATGCAGAGTTTGAAGAATTGATTCGCAAAGGGCAATTAGTGGACTTGCGTGATCCGAATGAATTCCACGCTAAGCATATTTTGGGAGCTCGGAACATTCCATCCAACCAATTAAAAGTGAGCTTGGCTGCCCTTCGCAAAGATAAGCAGTCTTGCTCTATGAGAACAGTCGTGGTTCTCGTGTGACCAATGCGGCTCTCTTCTTGAAAAAACAGGGCTATAAAGATATCTATATCTTGTCCTATGGTTTGGATTCATGGGATGGAAAAGTCAAGACGAACTAAGATCAAAACTCCAGAAGTATAAGCTTCTGGAGTTTTTTAGCGGGTTTCTTCTAGAAAAGAGCGAATCGCATCACATTCAACTGATGTGAGGGGGCGATAATGCCCCTCTTTCAGCTCATCCTCTAAAGTAAAAGGCCCAAAGCGAACTCGTTTTAAAGTAGTGACTTTGACCCCAATGGATAAAAACATCTTTTTCACCTGATGAAATTTTCCTTCAGACAGGGTGACCAGGGCCTGGCTTTCGGTAAGGCTGGAGTTAAGGATTTTTAGTTTGGCAGGCTTGCATGTTGTCCCGTCTAAGAAGGTGATTCCTTCTTGAAATTCCTCTATATGAGCGGGTTCAAGAGGGCCGTTGACTGTTACCGCGTATTCTTTTTCGATATGGTATCGGGGATGAAGGAGTTGGAAACCTAGAGGGCCATTGTCTGGGAGCAGGAGGAGTCCGGTCGTATCCCGAACCAGTCGACCGATAAGATAGATCTTGGGGGTCCGGTCTTCTGCTCGGAGGAGATCCAACACTGTAGGATGTTGGGCATCCTTGGTAGCCGTCACTAGTCCTTGAGGTTTGTGAAGAAGAAAATAGTGATGGGAACAGTCGGTAAGGATCCGATCCTTCCAGCGAACTTCTTGGAGACCTGTATCCACATTTTGGGATAATTTTGTTGCAGCAAGTCCGTCGACTAGGATCTGCTTTTTAGCTAGGCTCTGTTTGATTTCTTTGCGGGGAATTTGGTAGTGGGCCAGTAATTGATCTAATCTCATAAAAGACAGGATAGCATGAAATGGAGAGAAGCACAAGTATTCGGAAAAAGGATGAAGAAAAGGGATAAAGAGGTGAAAGATTTTCATGAATAGAGCGGATAGGAGTGGGAATGAGAAAGAAGGTTTACGAAAGAAAGCATGAAAACATTTACACTTGTCTGAGTTATGCCATTTGCTTAAAATTGTGGTATAATCGTTCAGTTAGAAAATAAATTTGAAATAAATAGAGGAAATCATGACAAAATTAAGAGAAGATATCCGTAATATCGCGATTATCGCCCACGTCGACCACGGGAAAACAACCCTCGTTGACGAATTGTTGAAACAATCTGAAACTCTTGATGCACGTACAGAATTAGCTGAGCGTGCAATGGACTCAAACGATATTGAAAAAGAGCGTGGAATTACTATCCTTGCGAAAAATACAGCCGTTGCCTACAATGGAACTCGTATCAACATCATGGACACACCAGGACACGCGGACTTCGGTGGAGAAGTTGAGCGTATCATGAAAATGGTTGACGGTGTTGTTTTGGTCGTAGATGCCTACGAAGGAACCATGCCTCAGACTCGTTTCGTATTGAAAAAAGCCTTGGAACAAGACCTTGTGCCGATCGTTGTAGTTAACAAAATCGATAAGCCATCTGCTCGTCCAGCAGAAGTAGTAGACGAAGTCTTGGAACTCTTCATCGAGCTTGGTGCGGATGATGACCAACTTGACTTCCCAGTTGTTTATGCATCAGCGATCAACGGAACATCTTCCTTGTCAGATGATCCAGCAGATCAAGAAAAGACCATGGCGCCAATCTTTGACACCATTATCGATCACATCCCAGCTCCAGTTGATAACTCAGATGAGCCGCTTCAATTCCAAGTGTCTCTTCTTGACTACAATGACTTCGTAGGACGTATCGGTATCGGACGTATCTTCCGTGGTACAGTAAAAGTTGGGGACCAAGTAACCCTTTCTAAACTAGACGGCACAACGAAGAACTTCCGTGTTACGAAACTCTTTGGTTTCTTTGGTTTGGAACGTCGTGAAATCCAAGAAGCTAAAGCAGGTGACTTGATTGCCGTATCAGGTATGGAAGATATCTTCGTTGGTGAAACCATTACTCCAACAGATGCGATTGAAGCTCTTCCAGTTCTTCACATCGATGAGCCAACCCTTCAAATGACCTTCTTGGTTAACAACTCACCTTTTGCTGGTCGTGAAGGAAAATGGGTGACTTCTCGTAAGGTTGAAGAGCGCCTTCAAGCAGAATTGCAAACAGACGTTTCTCTTCGTGTAGACCCAACTGACTCACCAGATAAATGGACAGTTTCAGGACGTGGGGAATTGCACTTGTCAATCCTTATCGAAACCATGCGTCGTGAAGGATATGAGCTTCAAGTATCTCGTCCAGAAGTTATCATTAAAGAAATCGATGGTGTTAAATGTGAGCCGTTTGAACGCGTGCAAATTGACACACCAGAAGAATACCAAGGATCTGTTATCCAAAGCCTTTCTGAACGTAAAGGTGAAATGTTGGATATGATCTCAACTGGTAACGGTCAAACTCGTTTGGTCTTCCTTGTTCCTGCGCGTGGTTTGATTGGATACTCAACTGAGTTCTTGTCAATGACTCGTGGTTACGGTATCATGAACCATACCTTCGACCAATACTTGCCATTGATTCCAGGTGAAATTGGTGGTCGTCATCGTGGTGCCCTTGTCTCTATCGATGCTGGTAAGGCTACAACTTACTCAATCATGTCTATCGAAGAACGTGGTACGATCTTTGTCAACCCAGGGACTGAGGTTTATGAAGGAATGATCATCGGTGAAAACTCTCGTGAAAATGACTTGACAGTTAACATCACTAAGGCTAAACAAATGACTAACGTTCGTTCAGCTACTAAGGACCAAACGGCTGTTATCAAGACTCCTCGTATCTTGACACTTGAAGAGTCTCTTGAGTTCTTGAACGACGATGAGTACATGGAAGTAACGCCTGAGTCTATCCGTTTGCGTAAACAAATCCTTAACAAGGCAGAGCGTGAGAAAGCTAACAAGAAGAAAAAATCAGCTGAATAAGAGCTAGAAAGAGATAAAAATGGTTTATTTAATCATAGGACTCCTCTTATTACTACTCTATGTATTTGCGACACCACAAAGCATTAAAGGGACAGTCAATATCGTCCTTGTCGTCTTTGCTTTCGTAGCACTTTTGATTTTGCTTATGTTGTCTATCCTTCAAATTTTTCAGCTACCGACAGAATTCTTTATCGCAATCGCTATGCTCTTCCTAGCATACTTTAGCTTGCGAGATATTACCCTCATGTCGGTCAGTAAAAGTAAAAGAAGATAAAAAGAGAGTTTTGGCTCTCTTTTTGCTTGTTAGAATGCCTAATCTGAGCATTTTCATTTAGAATTATTTCCATAAAAATGGTAAAATAGTAGGAGTAGAAATGGAGTTTGAGACATGAAAGTAATAGATCAATTTAGAAATCAAAAAGTCCTTGTTTTAGGTTTGGCCAAGTCTGGTGAATCTGCAGCTCGTTTGTTGGACAAGCTAGGTGCCATTGTGACAGTAAATGACGGGAAACCATTCGAAGACAATCCAGCTGCGCAAAGTTTGTTGGAAGAAGGAATCAAGGTTATCACAGGTGGGCATCCTTTGGAACTTTTGGATGAAGAGTTTGCCCTCGTGGTAAAAAATCCAGGTATTCCATACAGCAATCCTATGATTGAAAAGGCTTTGGCCAAGAGAATTCCAGTCTTGACTGAGGTAGAATTGGCTTACTTGATTTCAGAAGCGCCAATTATCGGTATCACAGGTTCAAATGGAAAAACAACCACAACGACTATGATTGGAGAGGTTTTGACTGCTGCTGGTCAACATGGTCTCTTATCAGGAAATATCGGCTATCCTGCCAGCCAAGTGGCTCAAACTGCGTCAGATGCGGATACGCTGGTCATGGAACTTTCTTCTTTCCAGCTAATGGGCATTCAAGAATTCCATCCAGAGATTGCGGTTATTACCAACCTCATGCCAACTCATATTGATTACCATGGTTCTTTTGAGGAATATGTAGCAGCCAAGTGGAATATTCAGAACAAGATGACAGCAGCTGATTTCCTGGTCTTGAACTTTAACCAAGACTTGGTAAAAGAATTGGCTACTAAAACACAAGCCACTGTTGTACCATTCTCAACACTTGAAAAGGTTGATGGAGCTTATCTGGAAGATGGTCAACTCTACTTTCGTGGGGAAGTGGTCATGGCAGCGAATGAAATCGGAGTTCCAGGTAGCCACAATGTGGAAAATGCCCTTGCGACGATTACTGTGGCCAAGCTTCGTGGTGTAGATAACCAAACCATCAAAGAAACTCTTTCAGCCTTTGGTGGTGTCAAACACCGTCTTCAATTTGTGGATGAAATCAAGGGTATCAAATTCTATAACGACAGTAAATCAACCAATATCTTGGCTACTCAAAAAGCCTTGTCAGGATTTGATAACAGCAAGGTTATTTTGATTGCAGGCGGTTTGGACCGTGGTAATGAGTTTGACGAATTGGTTCCAGATATTACTGGACTCAAGAAGATGGTCATCCTCGGTCAGTCTGCAGAACGTGTTAAACGGGCAGCAGATAAGGCTGGTGTGGCTTATGTGGAGGCGACTGATATTGCAGATGCGACCCGCAAGGCCTATGAGCTTGCGACTCAAGGAGACGTGGTTCTTCTCAGTCCTGCCAATGCCAGCTGGGATATGTATGCTAACTTTGAAGTACGTGGCGACCTCTTTATCGACACAGTAGCGGAGTTAAAGGAATAATATGAAAAAAATTGTCTTTACAGGTGGGGGGACGGTTGGACACGTGACCCTCAACCTTTTGTTAATGCCCAAGTTCATCGAAGATGGCTGGGAAGTCCACTATATTGGAGATAAACGTGGCATCGAACACCAAGAAATCCTCAAATCGGGTCTAGATGTAACCTTCCATTCCATTGCGACTGGCAAATTACGTCGTTATTTCTCTTGGCAAAATATGCTGGACGTCTTTAAAGTTGGCTGGGGAATTGTCCAATCTCTCTTTATCATGTTACGAATTCGTCCACAGGCCCTTTTTTCAAAGGGAGGTTTTGTCTCGGTACCGCCTGTTATCGCTGCGCGTGTGTCAGGAGTGCCAGTCTTTATTCACGAATCTGATCTGTCTATGGGCTTGGCCAATAAAATCGCCTATAAATTTGCGACCAAGATGTATTCAACCTTTGAGCAAGCTTCAAGTTTGTCTAAGGTTGAGCATGTGGGAGCAGTGACCAAGGTTTCAGATCAAAAAACTCCAGAACTAGATGAATTGGTGGATATTCAAACCCACTTTAATCCCCAATTGCCAACTATATTGTTTGTCGGTGGTTCTGCGGGCGCTCGTGTCTTTAACCAATTGGTGACAGACCATAAGAAAGAACTGACAGAGCGCTACAATATTATCAATTTAACTGGAGATTCTAGTCTGAACGAGTTGAGCCAAAATCTTTTTCGTGTTGACTATGTGACCAATCTCTATCAACCCTTAATGGAATTGGCTGATATTGTTGTGACACGAGGTGGTGCCAATACGATTTTTGAGCTCTTGGCAATGGCAAAATTACATGTCATTGTGCCACTTGGTCGTGAAGCTAGCCGTGGTGACCAGATTGAGAACGCAGCTTACTTTGTAAAAAAAGGCTATGCAGAAGAGCTTCAAGAAAGCGATTTGACCTTGGATAGTTTGGAAGAGAAGCTGTCTCACTTACTAAGCCACAAGGAAGACTACCAAGCTAAGATGAAGGATTCCAAGGAATTGAAATCTCTAGCAGATTTTTATCAATTGTTGAAAAAAGATTTATCATAAGGAAAGTAAATGTCAAAAGATAAGAAAAATGAGGGCAAAGAAATCCTCGAAGAATTGAAAGAGTTATCAGAATGGCAGAAACGAAACCAAGAATACCTAAAAAAGAAGGCTGAAGAAGAGGCGGCTCTAGCTGAGGAGAAGGAAAAGGAAAGACAAGCTCGAATGGCTTCAAAATCTGAAGAGTCAGATGAAACTGAAGACCAAGAGAGTGAATCTGATCCAAAGGACCCAGAATCAGCTAAGGAAGAGTCTGAGGAAAAAGTAGCATCCTCAGAGGGTGACAAAGAGGAAGAAGAGAAAGAAGAATCCACGTCTAAAGAGGACGAGGAACAGGATAAAAAAAGAGAGAAAAAGCCTGTAAAGAAGAAATCGGCTAAACCGAAAATTCCTGCCATCCATATCTTGCGATCTCTAACGATTTTATTTCCAAGTCTGCTTTTATTGATTGTCTCTGCCTACTTACTCAGTCCTTATGCGACCATGAAGGATATTCGTGTTGAGGGAACGGTGCAAACTACAGCTGATGATATCCGACAGGCTTCAGGCATTCAGGATTCGGATTATACGATTAACCTTCTGCTAGACAAGGCAAAATATGAAGAGCAGATCAAGTCTAACTATTGGGTTGAATCAGCTCAGCTTGTCTATCAATTTCCAACCAAGTTTACTATCAAGGTCAAGGAATATGATATTGTTGCCTACTATGTTTCTGGAGAAAGTCATTATCCAATCCTTTCAAGCGGTCAGCTAGAGACCAGTTCTGTGAGCTTGGTCAGTCTGCCAGAAACTTATATATCAGTTCTCTTTAATGACAGCGAACAAATCAAGACCTTTACCTCAGAACTTGCTCAAATCAGCCCAGAACTCAAGTCTGCTATCCAGAAGGTGGAACTAGCCCCAAGCAAGGTGACTTCAGATTTAATTCGATTGACTATGAATGATTCGGACGAGGTCTTGGTTCCTCTATCTGAAATGAGTAAGAAACTGCCTTACTACAGTAAGATTAAGCCTCAATTGTCAGAACCGAGTGTGATTGACATGGAAGCTGGAATCTACAGCTACACTGTGGCGGATAAATTAATTATGGAGGCTGAGGAAAAAGCTAAAAAAGAGGCCGAAGAAGCTGAGAAGAAACAGAAAGAAGAAGAGAAGAAAAGACTGGAAGAACAGCAGAATCAATTGGAAGAAGAGAAGAAAAAGCTGGAGGAAGAAAGCAATCGAAATCAAACGCCCCAGCGTTCACCGCGTCGCTAGGTTTACCTTTTCTCCTATAGCTCTTTAGTTGCCATGTTTTTACTTGACAAGTGCTAGTAGAAATAATAGAATAGTAAAAAACCTTTAAAGCAGTCCAGAGAGGCAGCTAAGGTTAGACGGTGAAAGGGTGGAGACTACCCATTTTTCGTGGAACCTTGCTGTTGGCAGGTTCCTTTTTTCGTGGCTTCTGTTGGTCAGACTCTCTCACTAGTAAAGGTAAAAGGAGAAACCTATGCGAGAACATCGTCCAGTCATTGCTCTTGATTTTCCTAGTTTTGAGGCGGTCAAGGAATTTTTAGCTCTTTTCCCAGAGGAAGAAAACCTTTATCTAAAGGTAGGGATGGAGCTTTATTACGCAACGGGACCTGAGATTGTGTCTTACTTGAAAGACCTGGGTCACAGTGTCTTTTTGGATCTCAAGCTTCATGATATTCCTAATACAGTCAAATCAGCTATGAAAGTCTTATCTCGACTTGGTGTGGATATGACCAATGTTCATGCTGCTGGTGGTGTAGAGATGATGAAGGCTGCGCGTGAAGGTCTTGGAAGTCAAGCCAAATTGATTGCTGTCACTCAGCTCACATCAACATCAGAAGCCCAGATGCAGGATTTTCAAAATATCCAAACCAGCCTGCAAGAGTCTGTGATTCATTATGCAAAGAAGACAGATGAAGCGGGATTGGACGGTGTTGTCTGCTCGGCTCAGGAAGTGCAAGTCATTAAGCAGGCTACCAATCCAGATTTTATCTGTCTGACACCGGGTATTCGTCCGGCAGGTGCTGCAGTTGGAGATCAAAAACGTGTGATGACACCTGCTGATGCCTATCAAATCGGTAGTGACTATATCGTAGTGGGACGTCCCATTACCCAAGCTGAAGATCCTGTTGCAGCTTATCATGCTATCAAGGATGAATGGACACAGGACTGGAATTAAAGAACTAGATTAGAAAAATAAAAGGAGAATACCATGACACTTGCTAAAGATATCGCTAGACACCTCTTGAAAATCCAAGCTGTTTACCTCAAACCAGAAGAGCCCTTCACTTGGGCATCAGGTATCAAGTCACCGATTTATACAGACAACCGTGTGACGCTTGCCTACCCAGAGACACGTACCTTGATTGAGAATGGTTTTGTAGAAGCCATCAAGTCAGAATTCCCAGAGGTAGAAGTGATTGCAGGAACAGCGACTGCGGGTATCCCACACGGTGCCATCATCGCTGATAAGATGAATCTGCCATTTGCTTATATCCGTAGCAAACCTAAAGATCATGGTGCTGGAAACCAAATCGAAGGTCGTGTAGCTCAAGGACAAAAAATGGTCGTTGTGGAAGATTTGATTTCAACTGGTGGTTCTGTGCTTGAAGCTGTAGCAGCTGCTAAACGTGAAGGAGCAGATGTTCTTGGTGTTGTTGCCATTTTCAGCTATCAATTACCAAAAGCAGATAAGAATTTTGCAGATGCTGGTGTCAAACTAGTGACTCTTTCAAACTACAGCGAGCTCATCCACCTAGCCCAAGAAGAAGGCTACATTACACCAGAAGGACTTGCTCTCCTAAAACGATTTAAAGAAGACCAAGAAAATTGGCAAGGATAACTTTTTTAGTGCAATTACTTAACCGATGTATAACATCGGTTTTTTTAATTGACAAATGTAGATTTTAAGAGTATACTGATAATTGTAATTGACAAATGTAGATTTAGGAGGAATAACAATGCAGATTTCGGATGCAGAATGGCAGGTCATGAAGATTATCTGGATGCAGGGAGAACAGACTAGTACTGATCTCATAAAAGTATTAGAGAAAAGGTTCAGTTGGTCCAAATCCACGATCCAGACACTCTTGGCCCGTTTGGTGGAGAAAGAATGTTTGACTCGGGAAAAACAGGGCAAGTCCTTTGTCTATTCGGCCCTTTTAACGCTAGATGATAGTAGGGGCTTAATGGTTCAGGATATCAAAGACAAGCTTTGTTCTCGAAGAATAAAGCTCTTGCTAGCTGATTTGATTGAAGAATGTGACTTTACCCTAGCTGACTTGGAAGGTTTGGAAGAAGTGATTTCAAAGAAAAAAGCAAGTGCTGTAACAGAAGTAAGATGTAATTGTATGTAAAGGAGACGCTATGTTAAATCTATTTGTATCTATTGTTGTTTTAGGAATGATTGCTTTTATCCTCTTTTGGTTTTTCAAAAAACCGCAAGAAGATGCTAAGAGAGCCCAACAAAAGAATGGCTATCAAGAAATTCGAGTGGAGGTCATGGGAGGATATACTCCAGAAACCATTATCCTCAAAAAATCGCAACCTGCTCGCATTATTTTTGATCGAAAAGATCCTTCACCTTGCTTGGATCAAATCGTTTTCCCAGACTTTGGAGTGCATGCAGATCTGCCCATGGGAGACCAATACGTTGTTGAAATCACACCTGAAGAAGCAGGTGAGTATGGTTTCTCTTGTGGCATGAATATGATGCACGGTAAGATGATTGTAGAATAGGAGAATATTATGACTGAAATTGTAAAAGCAAGCCTTGAAAATGGTGTGCAAAAAATTCGTATCACGGCAGACAAAGGCTACCATCCAGCCCACATTCAACTGCAAAAAGGGATTCCTGCTGAGATTACCTTTCATCGTGTGACACCTTCAAACTGTTATAAAGAGATTCTCTTCGAAGAAGAAGGAATCCTAGAACCAATCGCTCAAGACGAGGAAAAAGTCATTCGCTTTACGCCTCAAGACTTGGGCGAGCATGAATTTTCATGCGGCATGAAGATGCAAAAGGGGACCTACACCGTTGTTGAAAAAACTAAAAAGTCTCTCAGTCTTTTTCAGCGTTTTTGGATTACTAGTATCTTTACTGTGCCTCTTGTGATTCTCATGATTGGGATGTCTACAGGAGGAATTAGTCACCAAGTCATGCGTTGGGGCACCTTTTTAGCCACAACACCCATTATGCTGGTAGCTGGAGTTCCATATATCAGAAGCGCCTGGGCTAGTTTTAAAAAGCACAATTCCAACATGGATACCTTGGTTGCTCTGGGAACCCTAGTGGCCTATTTCTATAGCTTAGTTGCCCTCTTCACTGGTCTGCCCGTTTACTTTGAAAGTGCTGCATTTATCCTCTTCTTCATTCTTTTGGGAGCAGTTTTTGAGGAAAAAATGCGAAAAAATACTTCGCAGGCAGTCGAAAAATTATTAGACCTACAAGCAAAAACAGCAGAGGTTTTGCGTGATGATGTTTATGTTCAAATCCCTCTAGAACAAGTCAAAGTTGGGGATCTCATTCGCGTTCGACCAGGTGAAAAAATTGCCGTTGATGGGACTGTGTTAGAAGGTGAAACCAGCATCGATGAATCAATGGTGACTGGGGAAAGTATTCCAGTCGATAAATCAGTTGGAGATGCTGTCATTGGTTCAACCATCAATAATAGTGGTACGATTATTTTTAGAGCTGAAAAAGTAGGTTCTGAAACCATGTTGGCTCAGATTGTGGACTTTGTGAAAAAAGCGCAAACGAGTCGTGCTCCTATTCAAGATTTGACAGACAAGATTTCTGGGATTTTTGTACCAGCAGTTGTCATTTTAGGACTTCTTACTTTTTGGATCTGGTTTGTTTTCCTAGGAGAAAGCTTTGTGACGTCACTTCTCTACGGAGTTGCTGTTTTGATTATTGCCTGCCCTTGTGCACTAGGACTCGCGACACCGACAGCACTCATGGTTGGAACAGGACGAAGTGCCAAGATGGGGATTCTTCTCAAAAATGGTACAGTTCTACAG
>ERZ1699260.708-NODE-709-length-11139-cov-6.526880_pt1 | contig 11139 bp, 5 predicted proteins | sample MGYA00581519_ERZ1699260 | MGnify/ENA primary metagenome ERZ1699260 (study PRJEB42319, sample SAMD00040324) | human oral metagenome | material: saliva | host: Homo sapiens | study: EMG produced TPA metagenomics assembly of PRJDB4115 data set (Metgenomic analysis of... | reverse complement strand
ACGCACACCGTGCTGCTGCGCCAGAGCCAGCAGCTCCTCAAAATCCGTCTGCACATCCACGCGGCGACCCAGCGCCTCCGACAGAGCATCACACACCGACACCACACGCCACGGACCCGACACATCACGCACCACGCGCTCGCTCGAAGCCTTACGACCCAGCGGCAAAGACACCGAACCAAACACCGCCTGAGCGGCATCCTTAATCAGACGCTCCGTCAACTCACGCATCTGCACATAATCCGCGTACGGACGATACGCCTCAAGCACCGTAAACTCCGGATTATGGGTCGCATCAGCACCCTCATTACGGAAATCACGACCCAACTCATACACCGGACCGCTACCGCCCACCACCAGACGCTTCAAATACAGCTCCGGCGCAATACGCAGCGTCAAATCCTCGCCATAGGCGTTGATATACGTGCGGAACGGACGTGCGCTCGCGCCACCGTGCACCGTATGCAGAATCGGGGTCTCCACCTCAAGAAAACCCTCCGCATCCAGTCGGGCACGTAGCGCCTTAATGACCGCGGTACGTAGACGCAGATTCTGCATCTGATCCGGATGCACCAACAGGTCCGTGGAACGGCGACGCAGACGCGCCTCCGGGTCAGTAAAGGAGTCGAAGGGGATGGGGTGCAGGCTCTTCGACGCCATGCTCCACGAGGAAGCAATGAGCGACGGGGTGCCATTGCGGCTCGCCCCGTAGGTGCCCTGCACGGTGATGATGTCACCGGTATCCAGGTTGCGGGAGGCGAGGCTCAGCGGGCGCTCGCCCACCAGGCTGCGTTCCATGACGACCTGCAGGGTTTCACCCCCTTCAATCAGAGTTGCAAAGAGGACTCCACCATGGTTGCGAAGCGCGCGAATACGACCCGAAACCATGAATTCCGAATCTGGAATATTTTCAGAAGAGAATATACGCAGGGCATCCTTCACGCCCAGCACAGAGACGTCATGACCGCCCTTCTCACCACCCAGCGGATACGGCTCCATGCCCGCCGCACGCAGCGCATCCAAATGGCGCAGACGGTGCTGAGTCTGATCGCTACGCGACACCTCAGGAAGCTCTTCCACAGTAGCGAGCTGCATCTGGCGAAGAGCCTCCAGCTCATCTGCAGAAAGAACCTGCTCCTGATCCTGCAAACGACGCGCCGACAAATTCGGTAAAAAGCCCTCCGCCATACCCGACGCAACCACTACATTCGCCATCGCCAACGTCGGCTCCGTCGCCAAAAAACGAGGAACCCACAGCGGGGCAAACTTCAGATTGAAACGATACAGGCGGCGCAACTGCAGAAAACGATCCAGCACACCCAAAGAGCGGGAAGCAAAACGGTTCCACGCCGACGCACCCACCTGATCAGCAGCCTCAAAAATATGGCCAAACATCGCAAAATTCAGCGACACCCGACGCACACCCAAAGACGCCACCTGCTCCATCAGCGACGCCACCATAAACTCCACCACACCATTAGGTGCCTCGGGGGAACGGCGCATAACATCCAGAGACAGTCCCGTAGGACCCCACGGAACGAACGACAGCAGAGCCACCATCTGACCTGCCTCATCATGAGCCGACACCAGAACAGACGAAGAATCCGCCGGATCATTCACACGGTTCAGAGCCATCGAAAAACCGCGCTCCACGCGGCCATGACGCCACGCCGAAATATTCTCCGCAACCTGCTGACGCTGCTGCTCGTCCAGCTCCGCAAAGCGACGCATCTGCGCCGTGTACCCGCCGCGGCGCACACGCTGAACCGCCTGACGCACCGGTAGCATCGACGTGTCATTGAGCGTGAAACGGTCCGCCTCAAGGACCGCCTCCTCACCCATCTGAATAATCGACAGACCCGCACGGTTATAGGCGCGCGCACCCGCCTCACTCACGCTCAGCGCCGCAGGAACCCAACCATAGCTACGCGCCTGCAGCATCCACTGCTCAATGGCGGCATCCCACGAATCAGGGTCACCCACCGGGTCGCTCGACGCCAAACACACCGAACCCACCGAACGGTACGTAATCGCCGCCCTCTGATCCGGAGAGAAAATCACCTGCTTATCGCGACGCGTCGCAAAATAGGAGAGCGAATCATTGGCACCGTACTGCTGCAGCAGAGCGCGAATCTTCAGCTCCTTCTCGCCGGTCCACGCATCCGGGGCACGGTAACCGCGCGCCAACAGGTACAGTGCCGCAACGAGCGAGGCGCCGTAACCGAAAGAAGCCAAAAAAGCGACCACATCGGCAGACCACACGCCAGGATGGGTACGCTCAATACCCATGCCGTGCATCAGCAACTCCCACGGGGTCACCGAACGCAACGGCTCCCACACACCAATGTGGCAGAGGTACCAGAGCACCAGAGTAGTCAGCAGGATACCGCCAACAGCTGTCGATGCCGCACCCACCCACGAGAGGCGACCAATACGCGCCGGGAACGCCGAACGAATCGAGAAAAGGAAAGGCACCAGCGCGCACGCAAACACGATGGAGAGCGTATCGACCGTCGAGGAGAAAATACGGTCCTTCGGCATAATCCCCGCGGGGAACACCAGAGTGAATGCGCTATGGCTGGCGATCAGCACACCAAGCACCTGAAAAACGATGGCTGCAATGAGAGCGGCACGCTTGCGCACAATCAGCCCGGACACAAGCACAATCATCGTGATGGCGCTGGGTAGCGTGTGCGTGGAGGGAATATTCAGCAGGTCAGCGGTGACTTCCCACCAAGTGAAGCCGCGACCGTGCCGCAGAGGAGAAATAATCCACGCGAACGTGGTCAGTAGCGCGGCAAAGGAATACACCCCAATCACCACGCGTGCTGATATCTCTGCATACCTTGAAGGAGGCGCGGGCGCCTGCCCTGCTCGTGCTGTACGGCGACGTGAGGTAGTGCGGTGAGACATCATGATCAGCGAGGAATCGGGGTGTAGGGAAGGTACTAGACCTTAGGAGTTCTTGCTAGGCTTCGGTCTTCGGGTCACGGTAGGTGCCTTCGAAGACGTCGGGGATGCCGTTGTCGTCAGCGTCCACGCTTTCCTTCTCAGCCAGGGCACGGTAGTGCTTGTTACGGCGTGAAAGGATGATGGCACCGACAATCGCGGCGAGCACGGAACCGAAGAGAATCGCAATCTTTGCATCCTCGGTGTGCGGGGAGCCGTGCGGGAAGGACAGCTCAGCCACCAGTAGGGATACGGTGAAGCCGATACCGCCGGTTGCAGCCAGGCCGACCACGTCAATCCAGGCGACGTCCGGGTCGAGGTTAGCGTTCTTGAAGCGGGTCACGAGCCAGGTGGTGCCGAAAATACCGATGGTTTTACCGGCAACCAGTGCAACCATAATGCCGACTGCCACGGAGTCGGTGAGGGCGCGTCCGAGGCCTTCAAAGCCGCCAACGGCCACACCCGCGCTGAAGAACGCGAAGACGGGCACGCAGATGCCCGTGGAGAGGGGGCGGAAGCGATGCTCCAGCACCTCTGCCAGACCGTGTTCTGCGTGTGCCGCCTCGGAGCGTGCGGACATCTTCACGGGCACCAGGAAGCCCAGAACCACGCCGGAAATGGTGGCGTGAATACCGGACTCGAGGAAGAGTGCCCAGGTGATGATGCCCAGGGGCAACAGCAGAACCCATGCGGCGAGAGGCTTCAGGTGCAACATGGTCTCGCCACGGTAGGCGATGAACGCGAAAAGTGCGAGCGGAATCAGTGCGAAGAGCAGGTACTCGCCGTGGAAGTTATTGGTGTAGAAGATCGCGATAATGCAGATTGCGATCAGGTCGTCGACCACAGCCAGGGTCAGCAGGAAGACGCGCATCGCCGAGGGGAGGAAAGTACCCACGGCGGCGAGCACGGACACCGCGAACGCAATATCGGTTGCGGTAGGGATTGCCCAGCCGTGCAGAGCGGTGGGGCTGGTGAAGTTCAGCGCCGTGTAGATAATCGCGGGGACTGCCACGCCACCGAAGGCAGCCGCAATCGGCACAATCGCGGTGGAGGGCGACTTGAGGTCACCAATCACGAATTCCTTCTTCAGCTCCAGGCCGGTGAGGAAGAAGAAAACAACGAGCAGACCGTCTGCCGCCCAGGTTCCGATGCTCATCTGCAGGTGGTTGAAGCCGGGGATGACCGGGCCAACAACGGTGTCTCGCAGACCGAAGTAGAAGCTGGATGCGGGGGTGTTGGCGAGTACTACTGCCAGCACCGTCGCAATCAGAAGTACGGTACCGCCGACTGATTCTGCACGCAGAATGTCGGCTACGCGGCGTGAGTTGCTATATGAGCCGCGGCTGAGGGTATCTGGGTTGGTGTGAGTCATTCTCTCCTCTTTCTGCCGCGATATTATGCGGCATCTAAGGCTTTTAAGTTTACTCTGCACTGTATGAGCATTCGAGTACCCGCTGGCGGCTTTTAGCTCCTGGACGGTGCACCGCGGTGTGCTTTCATGGCGTATATGCATAAACGTTCCGCCCTCCCCACGGCGTGTGGGGAGGGCGGAACGTTTAATATTTTGCAGATATTCTGCGTGGTCGACTAGGTGTCTAGCCGCCTGAACGCAAGATTAGGAACCAGCGATTGCGGGTGCACCGGACTCCTGGCCGTGGTCGTGTGCCAGCTCGCGTGCAACGTAGTTCTCCAGGTCGAAGAGGTTGCCGTTTGCGCGCTTCACGATGGTCACCAGGGTCTCCATGGTTGCAACTTCCTCAACCTGTTCCTTCAGGAACCAGAGGATGAACTGCTCGCCCAGTGCGTAGTTCTCAGCGCGTGCTGCGGAGAACAGCGCCTCGATCTGACCGGTGACAACCTTCTCCTGTGCCAGGGACATGTCAACGATTTCCTGAACGTTCTCGAAGTCGTTCTTGACAGCGGGAACAGCGGGGATCTCGACCTTGTGGCCGCGGTCCAGCTTGTACTGAACCATCATGAGTGCGTGCTCGCGCTCTTCGAGGGACTGCTGGTAGAAGAACTTAGCCAGCTGGGGCAGGTCCTCACCGTCGAGCCAGATAGCCATGGACAGGTACTGGTGAGATGCTGCGAACTCGTGGCCAATCTGCTCGTTCAGAAGGTCGTAGAAAGACTTAGACATATGGTTTCTCCTTATATGGTGGTTGCTTTTAGGTGCCGGGATGGCGCGGTGCAACCTGTTGATATTTATCGTAAGGGGTAGGGTGCGTCATGTACAGAGAGAAAAGGCTAATCGGTGAATCAGATAAGGTACTCCTGACATATTGTCACCACAACCCTTAGTGTGGATGCCCTGAATACTTTCTTTGGCTTGAGTGGTATTGAGTGCGTTTCCTTGAGATTTCGCGGTTTAAAGCGGCATTAGATACCCCAACATCCCGCGTACATGCATGATGCCCCGGCGCCCGACAGCCGGTCATCCGACATTTCAAAGCGGTACGTGATACCGCAAAAATTTTTTAAAATTCTTCGCATGTATCGATGCTCGGGGCAACTTTAGGCGGCTTTAAGGTTCGTGCGTACCGCAGCGCTCGCGACTGCAAGAGCCTATTTAAGAAATCTGTTAAAGAGATAAGGCACGTTCCCGGTGGGGAATGTGCCTTATCTCTGGTTCTCTCAACTCTCGCCCGAAGGCGGAGGAGGTTATTGTGTGGGGTAGTTCCCACGCTGCAGTGCATCAATCGAGATGACGTTTGAGGGGGTGTTGCCGAGGACTGCCTCGCCGATTTCTGCGAGATGTTCAACCTGTTCGGTGGTCAGGTGGTCGAAAATCTGGCGGCGTACTTCGCTCACGTGGCCGGGTGCGACCTCCTGCACCTTCTGCTCGCCTGCGGGGAGCAGGTGGCAGATGCTGACGCGGCGGTCTTCTGCGCTGAGGGAGCGGCGGACGTAGCCGTCCTTCTCCAGGCGTGCCACAACGCGGGAGAGGCGTGCCGGGAGGGTGTTGGTAGTAACTGCCAGCTCGGTCATGGTGAGGGAATGATCCTTGGACTCGGAGAGCATCGCGAGCACCATGTATTCGACAAAGCTAATGCCTGCTTCGCTCTGCAGCTGGTTTTCCAGTTTGCGGGTGAGGCTGAAGATGATGGAGCTGATAAAGAGCCAGCCTTCTCGCTCTTGCGGAGAGAGCCACTGGATGGATTCGCTGTGTGCGGTATTGTCAGACCGCTGCGCAGACGTGGTTGGTATGGGCACGGGATTGGTTCCTCTTTTATCGGATATGGAGCTCCCTTATTAAGGGGAGGTGTGGTGTGCTGGCACCCATTGTAGCGAAAGGTCTTGCCCAGTAACCCTAAATTGGTACGGTCAAGTAATGGTTGACACTTTGGTGCTAATTTTTTGGAGGGTGCTAGGGTTATCTTTTTGCACGCAGTGACTATAAAAACCTTGGGTAGACAAGTGATACGCGACATATTTAAAAAGATTTCCGGTACAAGTATAGATGAGAACGTACCAAGAAGCATACTCATGAATTGAGCCAACTTCCGCGGAATATCAAGGTTTTTAGGGGTGTGGGTGAAAATTCTAGGGAGTGTAAAGAGCTTGCCAGGGGTGAAAAATAACGAAACGATAACAAAAATTTTAAAAAAATCTCGGTTTTGGCTTTGCAACCGTAATGAAACCGTGTACACTAATTACATAACGGGGTCGAAGGAAGCCTCCGAGGCGAGACCGGAAGCTCGCTTCGATAGGTTCGACTCTCTATTTATCGGTGATTGTCGTCGGTGTACGAGTAACTCGTATTTCTACCGACGGATGTGCGGTGCGGGTGCAGTTCGTGGTTGGGCTGCATTCCGTACCGTATCTTTTTAACTGAAATCTCTATCAACTCACTCTAAGAGCATCCAATGGTCGGGTGCTCTTTTTCTTTGCCCTCATAGGGATTAGCAAGAGCGCCCCTGCGAACTAGGGGAGGAGCATGAATTGAGGGGTCTGCGTATCTGCACTGTGCACCTTGCAGCTGTGGTGTTGCTGCGCCGTATCGCGCCAGGAATGTTATCCATAGGGGTTATCCACAATGGTTATCCACAGTGTGGAGAACTTACACGCATGTGATTTGGTGAAGCTGGCGATGGTGGCAATGCAAGATGCAAAGGGGGGCCCAGTCGAAAAATTCTTGTAATTACAGGCTTTCGAGGCTGTTAAAAGCGAGGGTAAGTTCTTAAACAGAAGACCTTTTCACCTTTAAAACCGCGGAACCCGAAAATTTCCACAGCTGTGGATAACCCTGTGCACTTAATCCACCGCCTCCGGCGTAAGGAGGCGCGTAAGATCGCTCGGCGGCCCTGTTAGTACTCAATATTTTGGCTAGTAGAAGGAAAAACACCCCGAATGAGGGCGAAAATTCTGCAGTTTATCCCCCGCGCATCCCCAAAATAGGATGTTATCCACAGTAGTTATCCACAGTGTGGAGAACTTACAACTCTGTTATTCATATGAGTGCATACCCCGGTATTTCAAGGCAGAATAGGGTGCCGACCCCGAAAATCCTGTTGATACACAGGATTATCCACAGGTGTGGGGAAAAGTCTTCGCCTGAAATCCACATGCTCAAGCAAGGTCTTACATAAATGTGACGCACCCCAACTCATGAAAAGTAAAGTAAACGCTACGCTGGTAATCTTTAATACAAGCCAAGTTTTCTAATGAAAGGCATCATCATGGCTGAAAAGTACACCCTCCCCGAGCTCCCCTACGACTACGCGGCGCTCGAGCCCCACATCTCTGCAAAGATCATGGAGCTGCACCACGACAAGCACCACGCAGCATACGTTGCAGGCGCTAACGCAGCTCTCGAGCAGCTTGAAGAGGCACGCGAGAACGGTGCATACGGCAACGTCTCCAAGCTCTCCAAGGACCTGGCGTTCAACCTGGGTGGCCACACCAACCACTCCATCTTCTGGAACAATCTGTCCCCCGAGGGTGGCGACAAGCCCACCGGCGAGCTGGCAGCGGCAATCGACGAGTTCTTCGGATCCTTCGACAAGTTCCGTGAGCACTTCACCAACGTTGCACTGACCATTCAGGGCTCCGGCTGGGCAGTCCTCGCATGGGACACCGTTGGCAAGCGCCTCATCATCGAGCAGCTTTACGATCAGCAGGGCAACATCTCCGTTGCACTGATCCCCGTTCTGCAGCTGGACATGTGGGAGCACGCATTCTACCTGGACTACCAGAACGTCAAGGGCGAGTACGTCAAGGCATTCTGGAACATTGTGAACTGGGCTGACGTTCAGGCTCGCTTCGAGCGCGCAGTGTCCCAGACCAAGGGCCTGGTCCTCTAATCTAAGTTTTCGTCAGCGCGGTGAAGTAGCCGCGGTGAGGTAACTGAAACGGGTGCCCGGCGCCTCCATATTCGGAGGTGCCGGGCACCCGTTCGTTGTATTCAGATGTTGCTCCGGGGGTGGAACTCTAGAGCGCCAGCGTGCGGTCAATGCGGATGCGGCGGCAGAAGTCCTCATCATGGCTCACCACAATGAGCGCGCCGGTGTAGGCTTCGAGCGCCTGCACCAGCCAATCCACCGAGGAAATATCGAGGTTATTCGTCGGCTCATCCAATATGAGTAGCTGCGGCACCGGATCTGCCAGAAGTACCTGCGCCACCGCGGCACGGAAACGCTCACCGCCGGAGAGCTCACCGGTCTTATGGTGCACGCTCTCGCGGCGGAAAAGCAGGCGCGCCAGCTGATCACGAAGATGCTGTTCGCTCGCACCGGGATTCGCCCTCTGTACGGTTTCAAGGAGGGTGAGCTGCGGGTCGAGGGTGATGCGCTGCGGAATGTACGCCCCCTCGAGGCAATAGTCGACCCGGTAGGCGGGCTGCACGGGGGAGCGGTACTCCGGGTCTTTTGCGTGGGCAATTGCTTCAAGGAGGGTGGTCTTGCCGCTACCGTTTGCGCCGGTGATGCGCAGGTGCTCGGGGCCGCTGAGAATCAGGTGTTCGGGGTGTTCCGCCGGGGTTCCCTGCTGGTTCTTGTCGCCGGCTTCGGCGGGCGAAAAATGTAGAGAATCAACCTTAGTGGGTTGCTGAGCGGTAAATGTTTCACGTGAAACCTGCCGGGCATCAACCCTGTACAGCTCCAGCACCTTGCGCCCCGCGGGTAGGGGCTGCTGGCTCAGCTCGGCATAGATTTTCTCCTGCACGCGCACCTCATCCTGGGCGTTCTGGTATTCCTCCTGAGCCTGCTCCTGCTTGCCGACGCGCAGAACTCGAAGCTTTGCCGCCGCCTGACGTGAGGCGTCCTTGGCGAGGGCAAGAATCGTATCCGGCTGGTCGTCCTTCCACACCTGCGCCATGTTCTTCGAGATAATCTCCTGTGCCTGCACCCACTCGCGATGCGCCGAACGCACCCGGTTCTTCGCCTCGCTCACGCGACGCTGAGCCGCCTGCTGTTCGGTGTCCAGCGCCTGCCGGTAGGTGCTGTAGTTACCCTCAAAGAGGCGCAGATGCGCCAACCCCTGGCGGTCGGCGTGAAGCTCCGCAATCACGTTTACACCCTCCAGCAGATCGCGGTCATGGCTAATGATGAGCGCCGGGCAGGGTAGCGCCTCCAACGCGGCGAAGAGCTGAGCCTTCGCCGCGGAGTCCAGGTTGTTTGTCGGCTCGTCGAGCAAGATGAACTCGGGGTCAGAAATCATCAGCGAGGCAAGTGCAGCAATAACCGCTTCGCCACCGGAGAAGCTGCGCATGCTGCGGGCAAAGAGTGCCCGAACCGCCTCCGAGTTGTCGCGATCAACCACGGTCGCCGGGGTGAAACCGTAGGTCGCAAGAGCCGCGAGGGTGCGCTCCTCAACGTCCCAGCTGTCCCCGATGATCTCATAGAGTTCGGGGGAGTACTCGCCGGATTCCACTGCCTGCAGCGCCCGCAGAATCTCGGAGATTCCGCAGAGCTCGGCGAGGGTTTGATTCCGATTCAGACCCATATCCTGAGGTAGATACGCCATGTGTTCCGGCGCCGCCAAAGAACCGGAATCCGGGGTCAAATCACCCAAAATCAACCTCATAAGGGTTGTTTTTCCGCAACCATTATCACCAATGAGCCCGGTCAGAGGTGCCGAAAATACCGCCGACAGATCCGCAAAAAGCGGAGGCTGGCTCGGGTGCGCAAAGTGCAGATGAGCGATACTAATGTGCGCCGCTGCATGGGAAGTGGCGTGCGAGCGGACATCGTGGGAAGAAGCGGAACGGGGAAAGGTCGCCTGCGGCTGAAGTACGTGTGTCATACGAGCTCCTTGAGGTATGGATGCTCGGGTGCTCTCAAACTCCGACGGTGGTGCGTTGCAGCAGTGTGCCGGCGGTTTGGGGGTGCCTATGCTGAGCGCGTGGCGGTAAGAGGATCGCCCTAAAAAGGGTGCGAAAAAACCCGAGCGTAACGGTGGATGTACTTGTGCCCGGGTGCGTGCGCGCTGATTGGAACACGTAGGAAACGTGTCCGTAGAGCTGCTGCGTGAGCGCGCGAAAAATTCTTCTGAGTCCGGGCTTATGCTCGGTGGGTCATTTCTTTGATGCCTCCTAGATTCCGAAGGGCACCCCGGTCGCGCCTTGGGTGGCTTCGGTCAAACGATACATTCAGCTCCGCCAGCTACCCCCGTGGTGGGGTAGCGCGGATAGAGAGCTGATGGCTCAAGCATAGAAACTATGTGGGTGCTGAGTCAAACACCTTCCCATGTAGGAGAAGATTCAGCATGCTGATTCCCCGAATGGTTCCTTCCCGAGAGTTTTTGTTGAAAGGTTGAGCGTGCGGTCAATGCGGATACGGCGGCAGAAATCCTCATCATGGCTCACCACAATGAGCGCGCCGGTGTATGCTTCGAGCGCCTGCACCAGCCAATCCACCGAAGAAATATCGAGGTTATTCGTCGGCTCATCCAATATGAGTAGCTGCGGCACCGGGTTGGCCAGAAGCACCTGCGCCACCGCGGCACGGAAGCGCTCACCTCCGGATAAATCCCCAATGCGCTGATGTACGCTTTCGCGACGGAAGAGCACGCGCGCCAGCTGGTCACGCAGATGCTGTTCGCTCGCACCGGGATTCGCCCTCTGTACGGTTTCAAGGAGGGTGAGCTCCGGGTCGAGGATGATGCGCTGCGGCAGGTATGCGGTGTTGTCCAGGCGGTAGAGCACTTGGTATGCAGGCGGCACTGGGGAACGGTAATCAGGGTCATTCGCGT
>ERZ1699260.706-NODE-707-length-11172-cov-3.186872_pt1 | contig 11172 bp, 10 predicted proteins | sample MGYA00581519_ERZ1699260 | MGnify/ENA primary metagenome ERZ1699260 (study PRJEB42319, sample SAMD00040324) | human oral metagenome | material: saliva | host: Homo sapiens | study: EMG produced TPA metagenomics assembly of PRJDB4115 data set (Metgenomic analysis of... | reverse complement strand
AGGTATAGAAAGCTACCTGTAACTATTGACACTGGTAGTGTCCAGTCCTTTATGAATTGAATAAGTCTCCTCATCTTTATCATCACGTCAAACCGACTCTATCGTCCTTTTCTGACAAAGAGTGGGTTGCAAAGTTACGAAAAAAGACTGAAAATCAGCAATATAATTCAAAAATCGTAAATATGATTAAGACAAATTCAACCTTTACTATTATGAATTACTACCTTTAAACGACTAATATAAAGACAAAAATCCCACCAACTTCGCAGTTGGTGGGATGCTATTCAAATATATATGAAGCAATAGAAAAGCGATTAGCTTTTATTATCTTTCATGTAGACCATTTACTGCTCCAGCGCTCTTCTTCGCATAGTCGTTCTCCTTAGCAGAACCGAAGGAAACCTTACTTGAAGCTCTCGTAAATGCATTCGCAGCCTTTGCGTTTGCTGGTCTCTGCCGTGCAAGGTCGAAGCGCATGACATCTGTTGTGTTTGTACTACGTGCTACACCATAGAAGGTGTCATACCCCTTTGTTTCATCATATCCTAAGTGGAAACCATCATTAGTAGCATTGATGTCAAGAATGAAGATAGTTCCTGTCTTTGAATACTTTATTTCGATGTTTCCATTATCCAAAACTTTCCAAGAGAATGATAATGTCTTTGTTTTACCCTGCGCATCAGTATCGACCTCAACACCATTACCTTGGAGCGAATTAGCAGAAGAATTATATTGGAAGAACTTCATGTTAGCTTTGAAACTATCACTCTTACGCTGCTGCGTTGCGTCTTCCGTATACTCAACTGTCATATTACCATCCCACTCGCCAGTTAACGTCTGTGCCTCAGAAATCAGTCCATTAACTTGTTTATTCTCCTGTTGACGATAGTTATTGTTCCAATTATAGTTATTGTTACTACCCACAGCATCCATGAAGGCATAGAACTCTGAGGTAGTTGCCTCTGGGTAATAATAATAGAACCAGTTGTAAGCTGTATAATAACTTGAGCCACTTGGGTATTCACGCAGATAGTTTCGTACCGCATCACTCACCAAATCATTATAATAATAGTTATCATCTCCCCATGGATCATTATCACAGCTTGCTAATGTCAAAGGCCCCGCAACTATTGCAAGTGCCAAGAATAACTTTGAAATCCGTCTCATACTCATATCTTATTAAATCCTTATTCTTTCTTTGTTTACTGGTGCAAAAATAGTGAATTTATAAGATGCTCTCTGCGTAAATATACTATTTGAAGATAGGGAAATCCCTATTATAAAAGATAAATCCTCCTTTTATCAATACGAATGAAGAAACTCTAATAATCTAATACAAATTTAATTGAATACTAAAAAACTACTAAACAATGAAGGAAGAAACAAATAATTTTAGTACATTTGCATCTTACTAATAAGTAAATTATATAAAGAGAAGATAAGAAACAGAAATGAGAACAGTTTATGAATTCTCTGTCAAAGACAGAAAAGGTAAGGCATTTTCACTGAAAGAGTTTTCTAATGAGGTGCTACTGATTGTAAACACAGCTACAAAATGTGGCTTCACACCAACTTACGAGGAGTTGGAGGCACTCTATGAGAAGTACCATGCACAAGGATTTGAAGTACTTGATTTCCCTTGCAACCAGTTTGGACAGCAGGCACCAGGTACAGACGAAAGCATCCATGAGTTCTGCAAACTTACATACGGCACAAAATTCCCACGCTTCAAGAAGGTAAAGGTGAACGGTGAAGACGCTGACCCACTCTTCAAGTTCCTCAAGGAGCAGAAGGGCTTTGCTGGTTGGGATGAGTCACATAAGCTCTACCCTATCCTCGACAAGATGCTTTCTGAGGCTGATCCTAACTATAAGGAGAATCCAGATATTAAGTGGAACTTCACCAAGTTCCTTATTAATAAGAAGGGACAGGTCGTTGCTCGCTTTGAACCAACAGAGAGCATTGAGAATATCGCAAAGCAGATTGAAGAATTACTGTAGGAAAATAACTTGCAAATAGCTCTCTCTTAAGGATATAAAAGCTATTGGCAAGATAACATACAAACAAAAGATAAAAGGCAAAGGGTTTAGTGCTCTTTGCCTTTTATCTTTTTATTAAAGTCATTACCACCTATAAATCTTATTAAAAAATAGCTTCATATGCTTTCTTCTTTTTTACAAATTACCCCCATATTGACAATATAATACACCACATTTTGCCCTCAACACCATTGTTGCTAACCACTCCGCACGAGTGGTGCTAACCATCAACACCACTCGTGCTAAGGCTTAACACCATCGATGATGAGCCTTAACACATAAGTTGATAATGATAAGAAAACGGCATTATCAATGCTTCTATAAACTTTATAGCAGGACTCCTATTGGTGAATTTATATGGGAGTTGTTTGCCCTTCAGCACATTCTGTAAAGGTTTTAACCTCTATTCCGGTCTAAAAGTTTACTTTCTTGCTGAAAGAAAGTAGCATGCTACAAAGGTAATTAATCCATTCAGCATTAACAATTCATAGCCAAACTTGTAACCAGTAGTTTTCGAAACAATTGTGTCTAAAGCAAAACAAAGAAGCGGACTGCCTACTGCTATATATGGAGTCAACCGATCATTTACCACTCGTTTGGTACATAAGCCAAATGCAAAAAGACCCAAGAGTGGACCGTATGTATAAGAAGCTATCGTGTAAATAGCATCTATCAAACTCGTTGAGTTGACATAACGGAAGATAAGGATAAACAAAATAAACACAATGGACACACCTATATGTGCCTGTTTGCGTAACTTTTCATCCTTTGGACGATTACAGATGTCTACACAATAGGTTGTTGTTAAGGCGGTTAAGGCAGAATCTGCACTGGAGAAGCACGCTGCTACAATACCGATTGTAAAGAGAATGACAACCAATGTACCTAATTGTCCACCTGCAACAGCCTGCAACATTAGATTATCTGGCATATCAGGCAAGGCTTGCCCGATGCTATTGAAATACATCATTAACAGTACACCCAAGGATAAAAAGAGTAAATTGGCAGGTACAAAGGCAAAACCATAGGTACACATATCCTTCTGTGCTTCACGCAAAGTCTTACAAGTAAGATTCTTTTGCATCATGTCTTGGTCCAGTCCTGTCATAACAATAACAATAAAGATACCGCTAAAGAACTGTTTCCAAAAGTTCTGTTTTGATACCCAGTCATCGAATACAAAAATACGAGAATGACTGTCATTGGCTATCGCTTGAGCTGCTTCCGGAAGCGACATGCCTAATGTTTCGACCACCCTATATATAATAAGAACGAGGGCAAGTAGCATACAAAGGGTCTGAAAGGTGTCTGTCAAGACCAGTGTACGAATTCCTCCCCTACGCGTGTAGAGCCAAATAAGTGCTACAAGAGCCACAACCGTAATAGGAAAAGGTATGCCGTAGGCATCTAAGACAAAACGTTGAAGTATCATACAAACAACATAGAAGCGCACTGCCGCACCTGTCATCTTAGACAAAAGGAAAAATGAAGCACCAGTCTTATAGCTATAATTGCCTAAACGTGTTTGTAGATAAGAGTAGATAGTTGTCAACTTTAGGCGGTAATAAACAGGAAGTAACAGATATGCAACAGCAAAATAGCCCAGCACAAAACCTAAACATGTCTGCATATAGGTCATATCGCTCAATAGTACCATTCCCGGAACGCTAACAAAGGTGACGCCAGAAATACTGGCACCAATCATTCCGAAGGCAACAAGATACCAAGGTGACTGACGGTTTGCACGAAAGAAAGCATCGTTGTCTGCTTTATGTCCCGTTATTCTACTTATTAACAATAAGATGCAAAAATATGCAAGAATAGTAGCGATTATTATCATAATGGCAGCAAAATTACTAAAAATATTATCATTTCATGCAATTAAGAAATCTTATTTTGTAACTTTGTGGTACATCATCTTTCAATAAACATCATCCATTGTATAATTGAGTAACAGTATGGCACAACAGAAAAGATTTATACTTGACGAGAAAGATATCCCTACACAATGGTATAATATTCAGGCAGACATGCCCACTAAGCCCCTTCCTCCACTTCATCCGGCTACACGTAAGCCAATGACAGCAGAGGATCTTTCTGAAATTTTCAGTAAGGAATGTGCAAAACAAGAACTTGATTGTGAGCATGCTTGGATTGATATTCCCGAAGAAGTGTTGGAGATGTATAAGTATTATCGCTCCACACCTCTTGTCCGTGCGTATGCTTTGGAGAAAGCATTAGGCACACCAGCACATATCTATTTCAAGAATGAAAGTGTAAATCCACTTGGCTCACATAAGGTTAATTCCGCCATCCCTCAGTGTTACTATTGCAAGCAGGAAGGTGTAACAAATGTCACGACAGAGACTGGTGCGGGTCAATGGGGCGCTGCACTATCCTACGCAGCAAAGGTATACGGACTTGAAGCAGCGGTTTATCAGGTAAAGATTTCCATGCAACAGAAACCTTATCGTTCGTTGATTATGAGGACTTTCGGAGCTATGGTTGAAGGTTCACCTTCAATGTCTACACGTGCAGGAAAGGACATTGTTACACGCGACCCAACACATCCTGGTTCGTTGGGAACAGCAATCTCAGAGGCTATCGAACTGGCAAGAACTACACCTAACTGTAAGTACACTTTAGGTTCAGTACTCAATCACGTTGCATTGCACCAAACAATTATCGGCTTAGAGGCTGAGAAGCAAATGGAAATGGCTGGAGAATATCCTGATAAGGTCATTGCCTGCTTTGGTGGTGGCAGTAATTTTGGTGGTATTGCATTCCCATTTATGCGCCACAATATCCTTGAAGGGGAAAAAACAGAGTTTATTGCAGCAGAGCCAAATAGCTGTCCAAAACTGACACGTGGCAAGTTTGAATACGACTTCGGTGATGAAGCGGGTTACACTCCTTTGTTACCAATGTTCACGCTTGGCCATGATTTCAAACCAGCCAATATCCATGCAGGTGGTTTACGCTATCATGGTGCTGGTGTCATCGTCAGTCAATTGCTCAAAGACGGATACATGTGTGGAATGGATATACCACAGTTAGAAAGCTTTGAAGCAGGTATTCTCTTCTCTCGCACAGAAGGAATAATCCCCGCACCAGAGAGTTGTCATGCCATTGCAGCTGCTATTCGAGAAGCAAAGAAGGCAAAGGAAACAGGAAAAGAAGATGTTATTCTCTTCTGTCTTTCTGGTCATGGACTCATTGATATGACGGCTTATGACACTTATATCAATGGTGATTTAAGAAACTATACACTCTCTGATGACGAGATAGAGAAGAACCTTGGGACTGTTCCGAAGGTATAGTTAAGGTTCTTCTTTTAAATGCGTAGATTGTTAATAGAATGAGATTAATCCACATACATGGTATGATTACCTTCAATAAGATGGTTTTATAAAGGGGGATAAACTACACGATAAATGTAATGAGGTGCGATGGCTATCCGTCTTATACAAACAATTTATTCCCTCATTAGTTGAAACTTGTAAACTATTTTCGTACAGTTTAAAACCAATACATGCTCTTTTGGCTTCTAAAAGATGCTTAATTGGCTTGCAAAAGGTGCCCTTTTGAGGTCTAACTAACGCCCTTTTGAAGTCCATTTAAGCACCTTTTATTTTACTACTTGATAACTACTTGATTCTCTGCTGATTGCAAAACTGCTTCTTATATATATTTTCGCCGTTAGTTATAGATGTTTTCTTTGAAAGTATGTAATGATTTTTCAAGCCTTTATCTGCATATTTTCAAAGTCTAAAAGAAATGATTTTCATTGTCAGAGGATAAGAATTGGATAGATAGTTGACAGTCTTAGCCAAATTAGGAGAAATCCTCTCTTTAAGTAAAATATCATCTTAAAGAAAGGATAAAGCTATTTATCTTTGACTATCTATACAACAGATAGGTTACTATAACATTACGGGCACTATGTAGATAAGCCTACAGAGTGCCCGTACCTTTTATATATAGCGATTAAACAGTCTCGATGTTATCTGCTTGTAAGGCAGCTCCGATTGCCGTACAATACTCAGAATTCTTCGGAATAATAAAGCGAACATCATATATCTTCTCCATAACAGGAAAAAGAAGTTCGCATTGTGGCAACAAACTAAGATTACCTATGAGTACAAAGTCACGGATATCGCTATTTAAAGAGCTTAAGATTGTTGCTGAACCGATAGACTGTAACACCAAACCTATCAAACCTAAGGCAATATCTTCACGACTTGCATTAGCCTGTGCATTAGCAAAGAGAGATGCAGTAGCATCCATTGGCAAGCCGGGAAGTGGACTGGTTGAGATGTCTTTAATCTGAAGATTGATACGAGAAATATCTCCCTTATTGGCTAAAGCTATGATTTCGTTAATATTATCAGTCTGTAACAACAAACGTGAAAGACCACTCAATGTACCTCCACCAATACCGATACCACCAATATGACGTACCTCATTGCCATCACAAAGTACAAGTGAGGTACCCGTACCCATAGAAACAACAATCATACGTTGCAACTTCGACTCAAACTGAGCACCTAAGCCATCAGCCAAAAACTCATCTGCCTTAGCCGTTGGAAGTCCATAAACAGGCTTATCAATATAGTGAGCGCCTACGCCCGTAAGCATAACACGCTCAACCTCAGACAGGTCTATCCTATTGTCATATAGATATTTTCCAAAAGCTCCATACAAGGACGTTACTGGATCAGTAGCCTTGATACGCAAAGGTTTAATAACCTTTCCCTCTCTGATTCCAACAATCTTGGTTGTTGAAATACCCACATCTATACCGATGGAAATCTTCATACACCTTATATAATTATACAGAAGTCTTGCAAAAACTGCTTTCTGAGAGAAAATGAATAAACCAAAATATATAAGAATTTACACCAAGTAACCACTCATAAAGAATCATCTCTACGCAAGTGTTGGTAACAGTTCAAGTCCTTATAACATCATTAAATCCAATACTCCACATCAGCATGAAATACAACTTATAATGTCGCAAAGGTACGAAAAACCTTAAAGTTTAGAGCATTTACCGAGATATTTTACAAAAAAGACACAAAAATATTTCTCTATTAAGCTGAAAATGAGTATCTTTGCATTCCGTTATAATGAGAGATTAGAAATAAACATCAATAAAGAACAAAAACAAAATGACGAAAGCAGATATCATCAATGAGATTGCAACGTCTACTGGCATCGCCAAGAAGGACGTTTCAGCTGTGGTTGAGTCTTTTATGGAGACCATTAAAGACAGTTTGTTGGAGAAGAAAGAAAATGTATACCTTCGTGGTTTCGGTAGCTTCATCGTTAAGCACCGTGCGGAAAAGACAGCTCGTAACATCTCAAAGAACACGACTATCACTATCCCAGCACACGATTTCCCAAGCTTCAAGCCAGCAAAGACCTTCATCGAGGATATGAAGAAATAAATTAAACATAAATACAATAACAATTTAAAACAATTTAAAGCTATGCCAAACGGAAAGAAGAAAAAGGGACACAAGATGGCTACGCACAAGCGTAAAAAGAGATTAAGAAAGAACAGACATAAGAGCAAGTAAGCCCCAAGGCTGAAAGGCTTTATAACTGACTTTCAATAATATGGCGGGGCGTGTCATCGCAATATACTTCTCTTCCCTGGAAGTGCGACGACAGGTTCCGCATTTTTATTTATCCTTATAAGTATCTTTTAGCGTCATTGTAGATAAGATAAGACGGCTAAATGATAGTTATATCAAACGAAGAAGATGACAAGCGAAGTAATTATTGATGCCCAATCGAAAGAGATCTCGATAGCACTTCTCGAAGACAAGCGTCTGGTAGAATACCAGCGTGAGCCAAGGGAGGCGAGCTTCTCGGTTGGAAACATCTACGTGGCAAAGGTAAAGAAACTGATGCCAGGGTTGAATGCCTGCTTTGTAGATGTAGGTTATGAGCGTGACGCCTTTCTTCATTATCTTGACTTAGGGAGCCAATTCAACTCCTATGCAAAGTATCTGAAACAGGTTCAGAGCGACCGCAAGAAACTTTATCCCATTCAAAAAGCCACTCGCCTACCCGACTTGCAAAAGGACGGAACAGTTCAAAACACACTGCAGGTAGGACAAGAGGTGATGGTACAGATTGTTAAAGAACCCATTTCCACCAAAGGACCTCGCCTTACAGGCGAAATATCATTCGCTGGCAGATTCCTGGTGCTTATACCATTCGGGCATAAAGTTAGCGTATCTTCTAAAATCAAAAGCGGTGAAGAACGTGCACGCCTCAAGCAGCTCATACAGAGTATTACCCCAAAGAACTTCGGTGTAATTGTCCGTACAGTAGCTGAAGGAAAGCGCGTAGCCGAGCTTGACGCTGAGATGAAAGTCCTACTGAGCCGTTGGAATGAAGCAATCACAAGACTGCAGAAAACGCAGGAACGCCCTCAACTTGTTTTTGAGGAGACTGGACGTGCTGTTGCGATGCTGCGTGATCTCTTCAATCCAACCTACGAAAACATCTACGTCAACGATGACGAGATTTGCACTGCCGTTCGACACTACGTCTCTCTAATAGCCCCTGAAAAGGCGGGCATAGTGAAGAAGTATACTGGTAAGGTGCCAATCTTTGACAACTTTGACGTTACGAAGCAAATTAAATCAAGCTTCGGTAAGACCATTAATTATGGTCATGGCTGCTACCTCATCATCGAACACACAGAGGCAATGCACGTTGTGGATGTGAATAGTGGAAACAGAACGAAAGAAAAAGCACAGGAACAGAATGCTCTTGACACCAACCTTGGTGCCGCCGATGAGTTAGCTCGCCAGCTTCGACTGCGTGATATGGGTGGAATCATTGTCGTTGACTTTATCGACATGAATCTTGCTGAAGACCGCCAGATGCTGTATGAGCGTATGTGTAAGAACATGCAGAAGGACCGTGCACGTCACAATATCCTTCCTTTGAGCAAGTTCGGACTGATGCAGATTACTCGTCAGCGTGTACGCCCAGTAATGGATGTAGATGTAGATGAGAACTGCCCTACTTGTTTCGGTAGTGGTAAGATTCGTTCAAGCATTCTTTTTACCGATCAGTTGGAGCGTAAGATAGACCGATTGGTTAATAAGGTTGGAGTAAAGAAATTCTATTTGCACGTTCATCCTTACGTTGCAGCTTACATTAACAAGGGTCTTATTTCCTTGAAACGTAAGTGGCAAATGAAGTATGGTTGGGGTGTAAATATCATTCCTTCACAGAAACTTGCCTATTTGCAGTATGAGTTTTATGATGCAAATCAGCAGTTCATTGATATGAAGGAACAGAACGATAAATCCTAAACTAATAACTAAGTCGTTAGATAAAACGAAAGGTTTACAACATTAGAAATCCGCAACCTATAATATATAAGGTGGCGGATTTCTTTTTGCCTCTACTTTTCATATTTCATAAAAACTTAAACTTCAAACCTAAGAAAAAGTCAATTTGTCAACAATTTTCCTCTCTTCGATTTTTATTAAGGCTTAATTACACTCGAATTAACGCTCAATTGACTTCTAAAAGATGCTCTTTTAAGGTCTTACTAACGCCCTTTTGAAGTCCAATTCAGCACCTCTTGCAAACCATTTTTGTAACTTATTAATTACAAGATAGTTACAAGGGTGTAGGGAAGAGTGGTTTTATGCTTATTTTAAGTGGGAGACATTAGCAACAATGTAAAATAAATTCGCATCAACAAAAACGCCCTCACCTGTCTAAAAAAGACAAGTGAGGGCGTTTGCTATATGGTCTAATAAACGTTTTAAGCCGGAATGACTTTAAAGCGTACTCTGAATGCACGTTTCTGTTCATCCCAGTTTGTACCCAACATTTCAAAGCGACCAATCTGAGCGGTTGAACGGACGTGCTTACCTATGCAAAGGCAGACATCAAAATCGCCGATACGAACGAGTCGCAACATCTCTGAAGCGTCTTCAGGGAGTCTATCAACAGTGATACCTTCGGGGATATTATTGCGGTCGACCATTTCAAAAGTTACGGGCAAGTCTTCAGCAATCAAACGATTCATCTCATCCTCTATCGCCTTTTCCTCCTTACGATCAGGCTTATGATCAAGGATGAAAGTCATCTTGCTCTTCTTCCGTTCGATATGAGCATTATTGCTACGCTCTGTGCCAAACATACGGATCATCACCTGATTCAGCAAATGTTCAGCCGTATGGGCAGGAGGGAACTCCTCTTTGTTATGCGAATTCAATACGTAATCCACAGCCTACTTCTTTATATTAAACTTATAAATTCTACCATAGTTTGCCTCTACATCCAATGCAACCTGACCGTCACGCTTCAAGTCTACTACCTTTGTAAAGCCTGAAAGTAAGTCGGTCATCTCAACCTCCTGCTCTGGAATCCCAAGGAAATCGAAGGCATGAGCAGGAATAGTCACATTGATTTGTACCCGTTCTTGGTCGAAATTAGCAACAACCAACAACACCTCATCGTCTGCCTTACGCAAGAAAACAAACTGTTTATGAGGATTAAACTGGTGGCTCTGCTGGTTGACATACATTAAATCGAAGGTCAATCCCTCACGGACAGCCTTCTCACGATTACAGAAACGGAGAAGTCCTTGATAGATTAGTGAGAGTTTCTTCTCATCTGTTGTCAAAGCATCACGATTAAAGAAACCTTTGTAGACAGTATCACTCGTCCAATAGTCAAAGATTGTTGAACGACCATCCTGCCCAGAGAAACCTTCTTTATCCATACCTCTTTCGCCAAATTCCTGACCAGCATATACCATAACAGGATTCTGTTGAAGCAGAGCAGACACGATTATACCGGGAACTCCCTTCCAAGGATTACCCGCGAAGAAATCAGAAGCAATGCGCTGCTCATCATGATTCTCAAGGAAATAGAGCATGTGATCACGAATATCGTCAACCTTCTGCCACTCATGTGTTATAGACGAAGCGGAACGTTCACCACATATCACACCACGAATACAATCATACATCCCAACTTTGTCATAGAGATAATCGAATCCTGACTCTACATACATACGATATTGATTAGGATCATACACCTCACCACTGACGATCATCACAGGCTAACGCTCCTTCACCTCCTGTAT
>ERZ1699260.704-NODE-705-length-11197-cov-4.544806_pt1 | contig 11197 bp, 8 predicted proteins | sample MGYA00581519_ERZ1699260 | MGnify/ENA primary metagenome ERZ1699260 (study PRJEB42319, sample SAMD00040324) | human oral metagenome | material: saliva | host: Homo sapiens | study: EMG produced TPA metagenomics assembly of PRJDB4115 data set (Metgenomic analysis of... | reverse complement strand
TGGTTGCAACCGTTTTTTGTCTTTTCACTGCTGATACGAAACTTATCTCATAATACCTAACGGATTGTAAAACACACTGAAATAGAGATCTTCAAAGATATCCTGATCGTTTGAGTTTTGCTGATACCATCCAAGCCCTATTAAGCCGACAGCCCATATCAGACAAACCATGATTGCCAACCTGACAATCAGGCGCTGTTTGTGCGGCATAAGGCTACACAGCCAATCTGCACATAAAAGCATACCTGACATCACCCAAACCACATATCCCCAACCAAATACACCGGGTAACACAAATATCGACCCCGGTATCATCAAGATTAACATTAAACAGGGGAACAAATATAAGGTTTCTTTATCATCCTTCAATCTGATATATAAAACAAAAAAAATCACATTGGCAAATGTAGGCCAGCTCGCCGGATACCAAAAAACAGTCAAACCTGTCATCCAAATTACCAAACCTATCGCTCCGCCTACAGCGGGCAAACACAAGGATAAAATGAACAGTATGATCGCCACCCTTCTTAAAGATTTTCTCAAACCTAGGTCATAATCGAGTGGCAATAGATTATCCGGCATATTATTTCCTTACACGATAAACGGCAGCCAATCAAAGGTCGTCTGAAACCTTGTTTTAGAGTTTCAGACGACCTTTTTGCCTTTGCTTCAATCAAATGTTTTTATTTCTTTGCCCGAAAGCACAGCAGATGCTGCGTGGTGGCAAGCCATGCGCCGAAAAAGAGTTTAAATCAAAAATCGACTAATCAGCGTTATTCAGAACTCCATCGTAAACCGTTCAATCTTAAAAAGCCTTTAAACATGGTTGCAACCGTTTTTTGTCTTTTCACTGCTGATACGAAACTTATCTCATAATACCTAACGGATTGTAAAACACACTGAAATAGAGATCTTCAAAGATATCCTGATCGTTTGAGTTTTGCTGATACTGCCCAAGCCCTATTAAGCCGACAGCCCATATCAGACAAACCATGATTGCCAACCTGACAATCAGGCGCTGTTTGTGCGGCATAAGGCTACACAGCCAATCTGCACATAGAAGCATACCCGACATCACCCAAACCACATATCCCCAACCAAATACACCAGATAACCCAAATATCGACCCCGGTATCATCAGGGTTAACATTAAACAGGGTAACAAAGGCAAGATCTCTTTCTCATCATTCAATCTGATATATAAAACAATAAAAATTACATTGGCAAATGTAGGCCAACCCAACGGAAGCCACAAGAAAAATAAGCCTGTCGACCAAATTAGCAAACCCATAGCTCCATTCACGGCAGGCAAGCACAAGGATAAGATGAACAGTATCTGCGCCATCCTTCTCAATAATTTGCTCAAACTTAGGTCATAGTCGAGTGGTAGTAGATTTCCCTGCATATTATTTCCTTATACGATAAATGACGGGCAATCAAAGGTCGTCTGAAACCTTGTTTTAGAGTTTCAGACGACCTTTTGCCTTTGCTTCAATCCAATGATTTTATTTCTTAGCTCTAAAGCCCAACAGATGTTGCGTGGTGGCAAGCCATGCACCGAAGACGCCTAGGGCAATGACGAAGCCAAACACCAGCGAAACTTCGCTGAAATAGAAGAAACGCCAGCCGATATTAAGCCCGTAGGGTTTGAAGATGGCATCTACCAACGGACGTACGGCGGAGAGCAGCCAACCGCACAGCCCCAAGCTGACGGCGGCGGAGAAGATACTCTGCCACATGGCTTGATAGAGGAAGGGGCGGCGGATGAACGATGCGGGCGCGCCGAGCAGCTTGGTGATTTCGATTTCTTCTTTGCGGCTGAGGATTTGCAGACGGATGGTGTTGTGCGCGACAAGGACGAACGCCATGCCCAGCGTCAGTGAAAGAAACCATAAAATTTTGCGGATGAACTCGTTGATTTGATACAGCGTTTGCACCCATTCGGTGTCCATGGTGGCGGATTCGACCATGGGCAGCTTGACCATATCCTGATAAATCGCCTGCATTTGTGCGGGCGGTGTAGCGGGATCGGGCGTTACGATAAATGCGTCGGGCAAGGGGTTGCCGTCGAGCATGGAAACGAGGTTTTGGTCGAGGTTGGATTGCAGCTCTTCCAAGCCTTCCTGCTTGCTGATGAAACGGATTTTGTTGAGGCGGGCATCGCGTTCCAACAGGTTGCGAACGGTATCGCTGTCGGCTTTGGATGCGTCGGTTTCCATATAGAGCGTGATTTGCGGCGACTCGTTGAGCTTGCCTAAAACGCTTTGTCCGCTTTGGATGCCTAAATACATGAAAAGCGGCAGGGTCATGGCGACGGCGAGCATCAGGAGGGTGAGCAGCGTGCCGACGGGCTGGCGCAGGAGCTGTTTGAGCGCAGTGCACGCGGATTCGACGTGCAGCGAGACGTAGTGAATGATGCTCATGCGAGTCGTCCTTTCGAGAGGCGCAGGATGCGGTGGCCGTAGTCTGCCATGAGGGTTTCGTCATGAGCGGCGACGATGACGGTGGTTCCTGCTTCGTGGAAGGTTTTGAACAATTCCATGATGTCGAGCGCGTAGGCGCGGTCGAGGTTGGCGGAGGGTTCGTCGGCAATCAGGAGGCTGGGCTGGTGGACGACGGCGCGGGCGATACACAAGCGTTGCTGTTCGCCGCCTGAGAGGGTTACGGGATCGTCCAATTCGCGGCCTTTCAAGCCGACTTTTTCAATGGCGATGCGGGCGCGTTCTTCGGCTTTGCGCGGCTGATAGCCGATAATCCGCAGCGGCAGGATGACGTTTTGCAGGACATTGCGGTCATAGAGGATTTTATGGTCTTGGAACACGATGCCGATATGTTGGCGCATGAAGCCGATTTGGTTGTCGCTCAATTCGCCCAAGTCTTGGTTGTTGAACCACACTTTGCCTTTGCTGGGCTTGGTAATACCGGAAATCAGCTTGAGGATGGTGGACTTGCCGGAGCCGGAATGGCCGGCGATAAATATCATTTCGCCTTTTTTGATTTGGAAGCTGACGTTTTTCAGGGCTTCAAAACCGCCGGGATAGGTTTTGGAAACTTGTTCGAAACGGATCATAAGGTATTCCTGGAAAGGGGTCAGAACAAACTTATCCACAGTTAATCCACAAAAGGATGCGCTATCGGAGATAGGTCTTCTGAAAAATAGGATATGTGCCGAATTATAAAGATTTCGGCGTTTTTTTGATAGTTTGCCCGGATATGGACGGCGGTAGGCAAAGCGTCGGACTGACGGCTTTACAACACAATATTACAAGTGTGATTGTCGCCATCATTTTATTTACCGGCATTTATCCACAAAACGCCCTGAACAAAGAGGTCGTCTGAAAATTTTCAGACGACCTCTGCACACAACGAACGCCAAAAACCGCGTATCCGACTGAATGGCAGATACGCGGTTTGAGATTTGAAGCACATATTCGGGTCTTGCTTCCTAACCGTGCAGACAATACAAAGTGCAAGCTTAATTGATGTCCAAACGTTCCATACGGTAGCGCATGGAGCGGAAGCTGATGCCCAAAAGCTTGGCTGCCTGAGTGCGGTTGTAACGGGTTTGCTGCAACGCTTGTTCGATAATGCCGCGCTCGATTTGGTCAAGGTAATCTTGAATCTGCATGGTGCGCGGGTCAAACGGAGGAAGCGGTTGGTGATCCAACGTTTCACCTTTTCGTGTTTCGGAATCGGCGATGTCGTCAAGGCTGAGGTTTGGATGGTCGTTTTTGGGCGCCGTCGTGTTTTGGATTTGCAAATCATCCAACTGGATAACTTGTCCGACAGTCAGGGCGACGGCGCGTTCGAGGATGTTTTCGAGTTCGCGGAAGTTGCCGGGATAGCTGTAATGCAGCAGGGCTTCTTGCGCTTTGGGGCTGAGTTTGTAGGTCTGCGTACCGTGGCGGTGTTTATAAAGCAGGTACAAAATCAGCGCGCCCAAGTCTTCACGCATTTCGCGCAGGGGCGGCATGTGCAGGGTAACGACGTTGAGGCGGTAATATAAGTCTTGACGGAATGCACCGCTGTCAACAAGGGCCTCGAGGTTTTTGTGGGTGGCGCAGATGATGCGGACATCGACGAAAGTTTCGCGGGCATCACCGATGCGGCGCACGGCTTTTTCTTGGATGGCGCGCAGGAGTTTGACCTGCATGGCAAGCGGCAAGTCGGCAACTTCGTCGAGGAACAGCGTGCCGCCGTCGGCGTGTTGGAAGAAGCCGAGACGGTCTTGGTCGGCGCCGGTAAAACTGCCTTTTTTGTAGCCGAAGAACTCGCTTTCCATCAGATTTTCAGGAATCGCGCCACAGTTGACCGCGATAAAAGGCTTGTCGGCGCGATCGGACAATTCGTGGATGGTACGCGCCGCCTGTTCTTTACCGGTACCCGATTCGCCGGAAATATAAACGGGCACGCCGCTGCGGGCGAGGCGGCGGATCAGGTGGCGGACTTCGACCATTTGGGGCGAACTGCCGAGCAGCCGCGGCATATCTTCTTCGCCGCCCAATTCAGGCACGTCTTCGTTCGCACGCATGGCGATTTCGCCGGTGGCAAAGCGTTCTTTCATGGAACGCAGGCTTTCGGGCACGGAGACAGAACCGCTCAAGTCGCGTTTGGGCGGCTTGGGCGGAGTTTTGGGCTTGTTGAATGCGGCAGCGACGGGCGCGGACGGTTTTTCGGTTGGCGGCTGGGCAATTTCGTCGGTGCTGTTGGAAACAGAGACGGCGGATTTAACCAGCGAACGCAGTTGGGAAAGGGTAATCGGCTTTTGCAGGTAGTCGAACGCGCCCGCATTAAGGGCTTCGACCGCCTGGTCGGCATTACCGAAGGCGGTAATGACGGCGACAGGGGTGTCGAGCATGAGTTCGTCTATGTATTGGACGACTTCGAGGCCGGAGCCGTCGGGCATCCGCATATCGGTCAAGACGAGGGAATAGTCGTTGTTGTCGAGCTTGTCTTTGGCATCTTCTACGCCGACGGCGGTCTGCACGCGCAGTCCCATCTTCATCAGCGTCATTTCCATCAAGTCACGGATGTCGGCCTCGTCGTCGACGACCAATACTGGGTCTTGCAGCTTACTCATTGTGTTCTCTCGGTAAAATCAGTTCGAATCCGTTCATTTCGGGGTGGTAATGGAGTTGACCCATATTGGCGTGCGCCAGTTCGCGGGCAACGTACAATCCCAATCCCGTACCTTGTTTTTCAGTGGTGTAGAACGGCTCAAAGAGATGGTTGCGGACTTCGGGCGAAATGCCTTTGCCGTTATCGGCAACGACGATGGAAATGTGCATCCTGCCGCTGGGGCGGATCAGGACGGTAATCGCGTTCTCGTCCTGACGGCTGTGCCGCCACGCGTTATTGCAGAGGTTCCACATGATTTGTTGGATGTGCATCACATCAGCGAGGACGGTAAGGTTGTTGCCGTCCATGTTCATGCGCAGGCAGCCGATGGCTTCGGAATTGTTGAGCGTGAACTCTTGTTTGAAGTCGAGCCAGAATTTCATCAGGTTGATCGGCTCGCGGCTGATGTTGTCGCGCTTGTTGAGCAGGGAGATGTCTTCCAACATTTTGTCGATGCGCTGGATGTTGCTGTCGATGATGCCGCAAAGCTTGGCTTTAACGGGATCGGGTTCGGCATCGTCATCACTTTCCTGCAGCAAATCGCTGGCGTGACGGATGGCGGACATCGGATTGCGGATTTCGTGGGCGAGGTTCGCGGTAAGCTGTCCGAGCGAAGTGAGCTTGGTGGACATGGCTTCCGCTGCAACTTCGCGCAGCGAACGGACATACAGCATGAGCAGTTCCGTCTGTTCCTGAATCAGCGGGACGGCGCGGACGTGCATGGCGTGTTGGAAGATGTGGATATCGGTTTCAAACGGTTTGTCGGGATGATATTGCCAGCGTGTAACCAATTCGCCGAACACGACTTCCTGCTGGTCAACCACCAAACCGGGGAAATAGGTTTTTGCCTGTTTGTTGAAAAGCCAGACGCGCTGGGTGCTGTCGATGACGATAACGGCTTCCTGCACGCGGTTGAGGACGAGGCGGTTCAACCCGCTGATGCGGCGGTAGGCAAGCTGATGGCGGCTGGCAGATTCGGTCGCTTGCTCCAAATAGCGGGCGGCGAACGAAGTCAACATGGCAACGAGGTAACACGCGCCGCAGAGCAGGACCGTAGTAATCAGGGGCTGCGTATCCCAATCAAACGGATGCAGGCGGATGCTGCCGTCGAGCAGCAGATTGAAGAAGAACAGCATGGACGCGTAGCCCGCGTACAGCATGGGGTAATGCCCGTAGCTGAGGAGGCAGGACGTCGCGACGAAAGGAAGGACAAGGATGCCGAAGCCCGAATCGACTCCGCCGGCGATATACACCAGTATCATCATCATCGAAATATCGACGACTGCGCTGGCATTGGGCAAATCCAAAGTCTGCCATTGCCAGTCCGGACGGGCGACGGATAACAAGATGAGGAAAGAATACAGCGCTGCCCAGCTGTAAAATTCGACGGGGGGGAATGACATGCCGATATGGGTGCCATTGCTGTAAACGCCGAAAGCATGCATAACCAACAGCGGCAGCACGATGGCAATGCGGGCAATATTGATTAAACCGGGTATCCGCTCGCTCAGGTTTCCCAGTTCCTGAAAGCCGGACTTACTCATATCCGCAACCCTTTTTGTTTATTTTTATCATTATTAGTACCTGTTTTTGAAATCGTTCTGCAATATTTCCGCAGACGGTCGTAAATATTTTTTAATTTTGTCAGCATAACATAAAACGACCGTGTTTTCTAGGTTTTCAATGTGTTATCGTTTCCTCTGTTGCTTATTCGGAAGCTGCGGATAAGGTTTTCAGACGACCCGAGATGTCCAAAACCTTCCCTTTTTTGCCGCGTTTGCCCTCGATGTCGCAAATGCGCAATTTTTCCTGATGCGCCGCACCGCGCTTGCCGACGGTTTCAACGATGAATTCCGCAGCCGTGGTTACGAGAACGTGTTCCAGCGATGCGCCTTCGGTCAGCGACATCAACTGCAAACCGCGCCCTTTGGGCATGACTTTGAGTTCGCCGATGGAAAACGCCAAGAGGCGGTGGTCACTGCTGGCCAGTACGATTTTGCAATCGGGATTGATGAGCGAAGAGGCATAAACCGCAATCGGCGGCAGGACGGTTTCGCCGCTGTCCACGGTCATCACCACTTTGCCCGCTTTCACGCGTCCGACCATGTCGCCCAGCTTGGCGATGAAGCCGTAACCACCGCTGCCTGAGAGCAGGTAGTGCTGTTCGGGCTGTCCGGTGAGCATGGCGACGGGTTTCGCGCCGTTTTGCAGCTCGATTAACGATGAAACCGGCACGCCATCGCCGCGTCCGCCGGGGATTTCGGCGGCATCGAGCGTGTAGGTTCTGCCCAATGAATCCAGGATGACGACAGGCAAAACAGTGCGGCCTTCAAGGATTTGTTTGAGGCGGTCGCCTTCTTTGAATGCGGTTTGGCTCAAATCGAGGTTGTGTCCGGCACGGCTGCGTATCCAGCCTTTTTCCGACAGAATCAGCGTGATGGGTTCATCGGCGGTGGTTTGTGTCAGCACCGCGCGTCCTGCTTCTTCCACCAGCGTGCGGCGCGCGTCGCCAAACTGCTTCATGTCCGCCTGCATCTCTTTGATAATCAGCTTGCGTTTTTCGTTTTCGTCGCCCAAAAGAATATTCAGACGACCTTGTTCCTCGCGCAACTCGTTCAATTCTTTTTCGAGTTTGAAACCTTCCAAACGCGCCAACTGGCGCAGGCGGATTTCCAAAATATCTTCCGCTTGAATTTCGGTCAGCCCGAACGCCGCCATCAAATCGGCTTTCGGGTCGTCTGATTCGCGGATGACTTTAATCACTTCGTCGATGTGCAGAAAGACTTTCAGACGGCCTTCAAGGATGTGCAGCCGTTTTTCCACTTGGTTCAAACGGAATTTCAGACGACGTGTTACGGTCACGACGCGGAAATCCAACCATTCCTGCAAAATCGTTTTCAGGTTTTTCTGCGCGGGGCGGTTGTCCAGCCCCATCATCACCAAGTTCATGGACACATTGCCTTCCAGCGAAGTCTGCGCCATCAGCGTGTTGATGAAGGTATCCGTATCGATGCGGCTGGATTTCGGTTCGAACACCAGACGCACGGGATGTTCACCGTCGGACTCGTCACGCACGCGGTCGATTAAATCCAGCATCAGCTTTTTGGTGTTGAGCTGGTCTTGGTTGAGCTGCTTTTTACCCGCTTTCGGTTTCGGGTTGGTTTGCTCTTCGATTTCGGCAAGGATTTTGGCGGAATTGGCGTTCGGCGGCAGTTCGGTCACAATCATGCGCCATTGCCCGCGCGCCAGCTTCTCGATTTCGTAACGCGCACGCACGCGCACGCTGCCTTTGCCGGTTTCGTAAATCCGGCGCAATTCGTCCGCCGGCGTGATGATTTGACCGCCACCGGCAAAATCAGGCGCGGGGATGTATTGCATCAGGTCGACGGTTTCCAGCGTCGGCTTTTTCAACAGCGCAATCGCCGCCTGCGTGACTTCGTTCAAATTGTGCGACGGAATTTCGGTCGCCATGCCTACCGCGATGCCCGACGCGCCGTTGAGCAACACCATGGGCAGACGGGCGGGCAGGTGCAGCGGTTCGTCAAACGCGCCGTCGTAGTTCGGCACGAAATCCACCGTCCCCTGATTGATTTCGGACAACAGCAATTCCGCAATCGGCGTCAGCCGCGCTTCGGTGTAACGCATCGCCGCCGCCCCGTCGCCGTCGCGCGAACCGAAGTTGCCAATGCCGTCGATTAAGGGATAGCGCAAAGTAAAATCCTGCGCCATGCGCACCATCGCTTCATAGGCGGAACTGTCGCCGTGCGGGTGGTATTTACCCAAAATCTCGCCGACCACGCGCGCCGACTTCACCGGCTTCGCCCCCGCCGTCAAACCCATATCGCGCATGGCAAACAAAATGCGCCGCTGCACGGGCTTTTGGCCGTCTGAAACTTCAGGCAACGCGCGGCCTTTGACCACGCTCATGGCGTATTCGAGATAGGCACGTTCGGCGTACTGACCTAATAGCAGGTAGTCTTCGCCGACGGGGGATGGGACGGAAACGTGTTTGTTCATAAGGAAGCTGGAATGAAAGATAAAGGAAGGTATTGTAAAGGATAGCGAATGAAAATAAAAATGTCGGGGCATGGTTTCGCCGCGTATCTTTTTATTTTTGAATGGAATTGCTGACAATCTAAATGGATTTGAGGTCGTCTGAAATGTTTTCAGACGACCTCTATAAATATCATGCTACATTTCAAAAGCAGACATCAAGTCTTTTCACGTTCGTCCAGCAGCAAAAACACCATCAGCGACAGCAACATCAAAACCGTCGTCAACACCATTGCCCGCGCATAATTGTCCTCCCCTGCCCTACCCAGATACGAATAAATCAAAGTGGTCAGCGTCTGCCATTCGGGGCGCGACAAAAACAGCGTGGCGGCAAATTCGCCGATACAGGTTGCCGCCGCCAAAGTCAGACCGCGTCGCAAAGCAGGTTTCAATAATGGAGCGGTCACATACAAGGTCGTCTGAAAAGCATTTGCCCCCATGCCGCGCGCAGCCGACACATAATCTTCAGGCAAATCGTCCCAAGCCGCCAGCACATCTTTTGCCACAAACGGATACGCCAGCAGCGCATAAGTGGCAACCAACAAAGGCAGCGATGCCGTCCATTGCGGATAAAGCAGCAATATACCGGCGGCAATGCAGACAGGCGAAACCATAAACGGCAAAAACACCAAACCGCGTACCCACGCCACCCGTCGCGCAACCGCCGCATACATCACCCCCAGCACCACCGCCGTCAAAACCGCCATCCCCGAAAACCGCAGCGTATTCCATCCCGCCGCCAAGGTTTCCTGTTCCAACAACACACCCCAAGACCCGCCTGCCGATACCGCCAGAAAAACCACCGCCGCCAAAGGCAACAGGCAACACAGCAGCAAGATCATTAAAGAAAAAACCAGCAAAACACGTTCGCCGAAAGATTGCGGGCGATGCGGCAGCAACGCACGAACCGCCTTATCAGAAGCCGTTTGCCGGCTCAAATACGCATACAGCAGCCCCGCCAATGCTGTCACGCCCAACACCATCCACACCAAAACCGACGCCTGAGCCATATCCAGCTCATACATCACCAACTGATAAATCTCCACCTCGACCGTCGCATAACGGCTGCCGCCGAGCAACAAAGCCAGTCCGAAACCCGAAAAACAATACAAAAATACCAAACAAGCCCCACCCGCCAGCCAAGGGCGCAACACCGGCCATTCCACAAAACAAAACCGCTGCCAAGCCCCCGCACCCAGCGTCTGCGCCGACTGCAGCCTCGCCTGCGGCACCTGCAAAAAACCCTGATACGCCGCGCGCACCAACACAGGCAAGTTGAAAAAAACATTGCCGTAAAGCAACAAATACGGCGTATCCTGCCAGCCCCCCCACAACACACCGTTTGCCCCGAACAAAGCCAACACCCCCACCCCGACTACCAAAGTCGGCATCACAAACGGCAGCATCAAAAGCCGCAAAATCATCTCACTCCCGCGAAACGACAACCTCGCCAACGACCACCCCACCGGAATCCCAAGCAATAAAACCAGCACACAAGTGACCGCCGCCTGAACCACCGTCCAAACCAAGCGATGCTGCATATAATCATCAGCCAATACCAACGACCAAGCCGACCCGTCATAAGCCGCCATCGCCACCAATGGCGCAACCACCATCACCGCCAAGAAGCCCAAAGGCAGCAGCGCAAGCAAAACAGTGGCAGGAAACGAGCGAAACAGAGTTTTCATGGAACGGATAGGCAGGGTTTAAAACAGATATTGTAACGGATACGAAGCAAAGGTCGTCTGAAAAGGCAAATATGATTAGCCCATGCCGCTTCGCAAATGGCGATTTTAGATTACAGCAGATTTGATGTGTGATGAAATATCTTCAAAAGATAACAACAGCCGAAGCATTCAAACAAGGTGAACGCCATTAGTAAAAAGGCCGTCTGAAAAATGAACTGCACCCCAAAAGTTGGACATCCCCTCCAACTCACAAGGTGCAGTTTTTTTATGAGCAAATATACATTACACTTCAAATACCAAGCCGTACTCCACTACCTGCATATACGCAGCCAACAGCG
>ERZ1699260.686-NODE-687-length-11426-cov-3.767059_pt1 | contig 11426 bp, 4 predicted proteins | sample MGYA00581519_ERZ1699260 | MGnify/ENA primary metagenome ERZ1699260 (study PRJEB42319, sample SAMD00040324) | human oral metagenome | material: saliva | host: Homo sapiens | study: EMG produced TPA metagenomics assembly of PRJDB4115 data set (Metgenomic analysis of... | reverse complement strand
TGCAACTTCTTGAATCTCAGCTTGAGGATAATGACTCTTATTTGCAGCGCGTAAGAGGATATCCGCATGATGTGTGTTAATTTCCATATTTTATCTTTCTAGGCTGTTTCGAGAATTGGTTTTTCAGTTCCGTCTACAGCTTCTTTTGTAATTCGAACAAGTTTGACATCTTCTTGACTTGGAATTTCAAACATGACATCCATCATGGTTTCTTCGATAATTGAACGAAGTCCACGAGCTCCTGTTTTTCTTTCGATGGCTTTATTAGCAATCTCTTGAAGGGCTTCATCATCGAATTCCAATTCAACATTATCATAAGAAAGCAAGGTTTGGTATTGTTTTACCAAGGCATTGCGTGGCTCTTTCAAGATACGGACAAGGTCGTCAACTGTCAATTGCTCAAGAGCAGCAAAGACTGGAAGACGTCCGATCAATTCTGGGATAATCCCGAATTTTTGAATATCTTCTGCAACGATTTCTTGCATGTAAGAGCTTGATTCATCAATAGCTTTATTGTTCTTACCAAAACCGATGACTTTTTCACCAAGACGTTGCTTAACAATTTCTTCGATCCCATCAAAAGCCCCACCTACGATGAAGAGAATATTCTTGGTATCCACTTGGATCATCTCTTGTTGTGGGTGTTTACGTCCCCCTTGAGGTGGGACACTAGCGACGGTTCCTTCGATGATCTTCAAGAGAGCTTGTTGCACTCCTTCACCAGAAACGTCACGTGTAATAGAGACATTTTCACTTTTCTTAGCGATCTTATCGATTTCATCGACGTAGATAATGCCTCGTTCAGCACGCTCGATGTTGAAATCAGCTGCCTGAAGAAGTTTCAAGAGAATGTTTTCAACGTCTTCTCCCACATAACCAGCTTCTGTCAAGGCTGTTGCATCTGCAATGGCAAATGGGACATTCAAGCTACGTGCTAAGGTTTGGGCCAAGAAAGTCTTACCTGAACCAGTAGGACCAATCATGAGGATGTTTGATTTTTGCAATTCAACATCTGTCTCGTCTTCGCGCGTATCGTGGAAGTTGATGCGTTTGTAGTGGTTGTATACCGCTACAGCAAGGGCACGTTTGGCACGATCTTGACCAATCACATAGTGGTTTAAGATATTGAGCAATTCGATTGGTTTTGGAACTTCGCTAAGGTCTGCAAGAACTTCTTCTGCTAGCTCCTCGCGGATAATTTCTTGTGCTAACTCGACACATTCATTACAGATAAACGCATTGTTTCCTGCAATGATTTTTTGGACTTCATCTTGACTCTTTCCGCAAAATGAACAATAAACCATCATATCATTATTTTGATTCGTTGGCATGTATTTCCTCTTTCTGTCATTTTCTGTTTCTATTTAGTTTAAAATAAGGTCATGTAAAAGGCGTGAATGGAATTCACAAGATTGGTAAAAGCATTTAGTAAGAATAAAATAGCGAGGCCAAACCGTTTTTTACGAAAGGTTTGTAAGGCGCAAATCAAACAGATGACACATAGGACAGCTGTAAAAAAACCAAAGACACTTCGCTCCATTAGTCTAAATCCTTTCTCTTATAATAGTTGACCGTAAAATCATATGGGTTCTTCTCATCTTTCGGATGATGGACTTGACGGACTCTTTCATAGCGGTTCTCTTCAAATTTTGGTGCCAATGTATCTCCATCAATCGTTGCATGAATCATGGTCTGGATCAATTCTTCTAACTGGTCAGAGAAGAGCTTTAAAATCTGACTGCCTCCAATAATATAAAGATTCTTCTCTTGGTTCTGGTACCACTCCAAGACTTCTTCTTTGCTGTGCATGACGAGTACAGCATCATTTTCAGGATCATAGGCTTGATCTTGTGTTAAGATAATGCTGGTCCGACCTGGTAGAACCCTTTTTTTCATACCATCAAAGGTCACTCTTCCCATGAGAATCGCTTGTCCCATGGTTGTTTCTTTGAAATGCTGAAGCTCAGCTGGCAAATGCCAAGGCATGACTTGGTCCTTTCCAATAATGCCATTTTCAGTCTGAGCCCAGATACCAATTATCTTTTTCATTCTCTCATCCTTTACACTGATACTTCTATTTTATCAAATTTTCTTATAAAAGACAGATTTCAACTATCTAGTTTGGAGGATATTTTTTAAATACAAACAGAAAAAACCGCGAGATTTTCGCGGTTTTTCTTAGCCACAAGTTAGCTTAGTCTTCTTTTTTGCGTTTTGCAAATCCGAATAATGAGAGACCTGCTAAAGCACTAAAGATTGCAAGACCAGCAGTAGAAGATTCTTTTGTACCTGTGTTTGGAAGTTGTGCAGTAGGATTTTGTGGATCGATATACTTCACTTCTTCTTTCGTTTCTGGAACGACAGGAATCGTTGGTTCTTCTGGTTTTGGTTGTGGAGTAGGTTGTGGTTGTGGTTCTGGTGTTGGTTGCGGTTGTGGTTGTGGAGTAGGCTGTGGCTGTGGCTCTGGTGTCGGAGTTGGATCCGGCATTGGAGTTGGTGTCACAGTCTTCTTGTAGATATGTTGAGTGTTTCCATCTTTATCTACAACAGTCTTCACGAAGTCATAACCTGGGATATCCTTCTTCGGTTGTTCCCCATCTTCTGTTGGGTTACCTGGGATTGGGTCCCCATTTTCGTCTACATATGAAGTCGTAACTTTTTCATAGACGTGTTCTGTATCACCATTAGGCAATTTCTTCGTTTCCACAAAGCGGTAACCTGGAATTTCAGCTTTTGGTTCTTCTCCATCAACTGTAGGATATCCTGGGATTTCCTTACCTTCTTTATCAACAAACTTAGTGATTGGAAGGACAGTTGGTGTGTAAGTTGCAGAAGCTTTGGTTCCGTTCACATCTTCGCGAACCACTGTTACAGCTGGTGCAGTTCCAGTAAATTCAGGTTCTGGAGTGAAGGTTACAGTTCCGTCTGCTGCCACTGTGTAAGTACCAACACCTGGAATGGTCTTCGTAGTTGAACCATCTTCAAATGTTGCTGGAACTTTGTCATTCATTGGTACACGGCTATCACCTTCTGTGAAGGTTGGTTTGCCTGTTTGGGTTTGACCCTTCTTACCAATTGAAGTAACTGGTTCTGCAGTTGGTGTAACTGGTGTTACAGTTGGTGTGTAAGTAGCAGTAATTGGTGTACCGTTCTTATCAACACGTTTCACGGTTACGCCTGTACCTGTTCCTGTGAATGATTTTTCTGGTACAAAGGTTACGGTTCCGTCTGGAGAAACGGTGTAAGTTCCTTCTCCTGGAATAACTTTAGTAGTTGATCCATCTTCAAAGGTTGCAGGCACATCATCATCCATTGGTACACTTGGGTTACCAGGCGTGAAGCTTGGCTTACCTGTCTGTGTTTGACCTTGGATATCTGTTGATGTAGCAGGATCAGCTGTTGGTGTCACAGGTGTAACAGTTGGTGTGTAAGTTGCGGAAGCTTTGGTTCCGTTCTTATCTTCACGAACAACTGTCACTGCTGGTGCAGTTCCAACAAATGATTTCTCAGGTACGAATGTCACTGTTCCGTCTGGAGCTACTGTGTATGTACCAACACCTTCAACTGTCTTCGTAGTTGAACCATCGTCAAATGTTGCTGGAACATCATCGTTCATTGGTACACGGCTGTCACCTTCAGTGAATTCAGGTTTACCAGTTTGTGTTGCACCTTGGATGTCTGTAGATGTTGTTGGCTTAGCTGTTGGAGTTACAGGTGTAACTGTTGGTGTGTAAGTTGCAGTAACTGGAGTACCGTTCTTATCAACACGTTTCACGGTTACGCCTGTACCTGTTCCTGTGAATGATTTTTCTGGAACAAAGGTTACGGTTCCATCCGGAGCAACTGTGTAAGTTCCTTCACCTGGAATGGTCTTCGTAGTTGAACCATCTTCAAAGGTTGCTGGCACATCATCATCCATTGGGATTGCAGGGTTACCAGGTGTGAAGCTTGGTGTACCTGTTTGTGTTTGACCTTGGATGTCTGTTGATGTTGCAGGATCAGCAGTTGGTACAACTGGAGTGATCTTAGGTGTGTAAGTTGTCTCAGCAACTGTTCCGTTTGTATCTTTACCTTGAACCTTAACTGGCACAACATCACCTGAGTAAGATTTATCCGTTGGTGTGAAGGTCACAACACCTGTTTCTTTATCAACAGTGAAGGTACCGATCACATCACCTGCTGGTGATTTCGCATCTACTGATGCTGCTGGCTGACCATTTTCGTCTAGAAGAGTAATGGTATCCTTGTCGATTGGTGCAACTGGGTCACCTTCAGTGAAGGTTACAGTTCCAGTTTGAACCACACCTTGAGGGGCTTCTGATTCAGCTGGACTTGCTGTTGGAGTTACTGGTGTCACAGTTGGGGTGTACTTAGCAGTAACTGGAGTACCGTTCTTGTCGACACGTTTCACCGTTACGCCTGTGCCTTCTCCAGTGAATGATTTTTCTGGAACAAAGGTTACGGTTCCATCTGGAGCAACAGTATATGTTCCTTCACCTGGAATAACTTTAGTTGTTGAGCCATCTTCAAATGTTGCAGGTGTATCATCATCCATTGGAACATTTGGATTACCTGGTGTGAAGGTTGGTGTACCTGTTTGCGTTTGACCTTGTTTGTCAGTAGATGTTGTATCTTCTGCAGTTGGTGTAACAGGAGTTACGGTTGGTGTATAAGTTGCAGAAGCTTTTGTTCCGTTCATATCTTCACGGACAACCGTTACGGCTGGTGCAGTTCCAACAAATGATTTTTCTGGTACAAAGGTTACTGTTCCATCAGCTGCTACTGTGTAAGTACCAACACCATCTACAGTCTTCGTAGTTGAGCCATCATCGAAGGTTGCTGGAACATCATCGTTCATAGGTACACGGCTGTCACCTTCGGTGAATTCAGGTTTACCAGTTTGAGTCGCACCTTGGATATCTGTAGATGTTGCTAGCTCAGCTGTTGGTGTTACTGGTGTAACAGTTGGTGTGTACTTAGCTGTGATTTCAGTACCGTTCTTGTCCACTCGTTTCACTGTTACACCTGAAGCAGTTCCAGTGAATGATTTTTCTGGGACGAAGGTTACGGTTCCATCTGGAGAAACAGTGTAAGTTCCTTCGCCATCTACTGTCTTAGTGGTTGAGCCATCTTCGAAGGTCGCTGGTGTATCTTCATCGATTGGAACATTTGGATTTCCTTCGGTGAAGGTTGGTTTACCTGATTGTGTTTGACCTTGGATATCTGTCGATGTTGCATCTTCAGAAGTTGGGACAACTGGAGTAATCTTAGGTGTGTAAGTTGTTTCTACTGTTGTTCCATTAGTATCAGCTGCTTGAACCTTAACTGGAACAACATCACCTGAGTAAGATTTATCCGTTGGTGTGAAGGTTACAACACCTGTGTCTTTATCAACTGTGTATGTACCGATCACATCACCTGCTGGTGATTTCGCTTCTACTGATGCTGCTGGTTGACCATTTTCATCAAGAAGAGTAATCGAATCCTTGTTAATTGGAGCTACTTCATCACCTTCAGTGAAGGTTACAGTTCCAGTTTGAACAAGACCTTGAGGTCCAGTAGATTCAGCTGGTGTTGCTGTTGGAGTTACTGGAGTTACAGTTGGTGTGTAAGTTGCAGAAGCTTTTGTTCCGTTCTTATCTTCACGAACAACCGTTACAGCTGGTGCTTTACCTGTGAATGATTTTTCAGGGACAAAGGTTACAGTTCCGTCTGGTGCTACTGTGTAAGTACCAACGCCATCAACTGTCTTAGTAGTTGAGCCATCATCAAATGTTGCTGGAACGTTATCGTTCATTGGCACACGGCTGTCACCTTCAGTAAATTCAGGCTTACCTGTTTGAGTTTGACCTTGTTTACCAGTTGAAGTAGCATCTTCAGCTGTTGGTGTTACAGGTGTTACAGTTGGTGTGTAAGTTGCAGAAGCTTTTGTTCCGTTCTTATCTTCACGAACAACTGTTACAGCAGGAGCCTTACCAACAAATGATTTTTCTGGTACAAATGTAACTGTTCCGTCTGCTGCTACTGTGTAAGTACCAACACCGTCTACAGTCTTAGTCGTTGAACCATCGTCAAATGTTGCTGGAACATCATCGTTCATTGGCACACGGCTATCGCCTTCAGTAAATACAGGTTTACCAGTTTGTGTAGCACCTTGGATATCTGTAGTTTCAACTGGTTTTGCAGTTGGAGTGACTGGAGTCACAGTTGGTGTATAAGTTGCAGAAGCTTTGGTTCCGTTCTTATCTTCGCGGACAACGGTCACGGCTGGTGCTTTACCTGTGAATGATTTCTCAGGAACAAAGGTTACAGTTCCGTCTGCTGCTACTGTGTAAGTACCAACACCGTCTACAGTCTTAGTCGTTGAGCCATCGTCAAATGTTGCTGGAACATCTTCATTGATTTCTACTGTTTTCTCAACGCCATCAACTGTTACGGTTCCACCCTTGAATTCAGGTTTACCTGTTTGAGTTGCACCTTGAATGTCAGTTGTTTCTGCTGGAGTTGCTGTTGGAGTCACAGGTAATACAGTTGGTGTGTATGTTGCAGAAGCTTTTGTTCCGTTCTTATCTTCGCGGACAACGGTCACGGCTGGTGCAGTTCCAACAAATGATTTCTCAGGAACAAATGTTACAGTTCCATCTGCTGCTACTGTGTAAGTACCAACACCTTCAACGGTCTTAGTTGTTGAGCCGTCGTCGAATTTTGCTGGAACGTCTTCATTGATTTCAACAGTCTTTTCAACGCCATCAACCGTTACAGTTCCACCTTTGAATTCAGGTTTACCTGTTTGAGTGGCACCTTGGATATCTTCTGTTTCAGCTGGTCTTGCTGTTGGTGTTACTGGAACGATTTCAGGCGTGTAAGTTGTGTCCACCTTGATACCGTTAGAACTTTCAGCTTGAACCTTGGCTGGTGTGACTGCACCAGTGTATGATTTATCAGTCGGTGTGAAAGTTACTTGACCATTTGCTGGGTCGATTGTGAAGTTACCGATCACGGTTGTACCGTCTGCCGCATAAGCTGGTGTCGTTGAAACTTCGTTACCATCTTTATCTAGCAATGTGTAGCTATTGTCTTTTATGGTAATAGCTTTGTCTTCACCATTTACTTGAACAGTAGTTCCTGCAAAGGTTGGTGTACCGGTTTGAGTCGCACCTTGGATATCTTTTGAAGTTGCAGGGTTTGCAGTTGGAACTGCTGGCACAACAGTTGGTGTGTAGGTCGCATCTGAAGTAATGGTTGCAGTCTTACCATTAGCATTTGTAATAGTAGCAGTTGCCTGAACAGTTACTCCTTTTGCAGTACCAACAAAGTCTTTTTCAGGTGTGAAGGTCACCGCTCCTGTAGTAGGATCGATTGTATAGCTACCTTCTCCTGCTACTGTTACAGTTGTTTCATCAGTCGGTTGACCAGTTGCGGGATCCACCAATTTCTTACTAGTGATTTCAGCAGTCTTATCATTACTCAAATCAAAGGTTGGTGTTTGTGTTTGAGGAACGTTTTGAACATCCGCAGAAACCTTGTCTGTAGGAGTCACTGTGATTGGTGTAACAGTTGGTGTGTACTTAGCTGTAGCTGTCTTAACGTACTCCTCTTGAACCTTACCATTTTTATTGCGTCCAACTGGCGCTGACAATGTAACATCCACACCTTTGGCTGTACCAGTAAAGCTTGGTTCTGGAGTGAAGGTTACTTCACCTGTTGTAGGATTAATGGTGTATGTTCCTTCCCCTTCAACTGTTACAGATGGCTCATCAGTCGTGCGACCTGTAGCTGGGTCTACCAACTTAGCTGGGTATTCTGCACTTGGAGTGATCGAAATCTTATCACCATTTAAGTTAGTAGCAGTTGTATTAAAGGTAGGTGTTTCTTTTTGAGTTGCCCCTTGAACATCAGTCGAAGTTTTGTCAACCCCTTCAATTTCAATTGGAGTGACTGTTGGAACGTATTGACCATCCATAGTATTCAACTGACCATTAATGTTTGGTTCTTGGTCTGGGAATTTGGTTGACCAACCAGTATCATAACCATTATTATCTGAACGACGGATAGAGATACCATCAGCTGTTCCAAGGAAGTTATCTTCTGGGATAAACTCAACGTCTACATCTTTACCTTTAGCAGTAATCTTGTACTTACCTTGTCCTTGAACGACGTAGTAACCGTCTGCGTCAAGGGTTGCGCGGTTGCCATCTTTGTCAACGATGTATGGTTCTACAGTTTCATCAATAACAGCATTAGAATCACGTTCAAACTTGTGTTCTCCACGTGCTGTAAAGGTTACAGTTGCTGTTTGTTTAGTAGCTTGAGGACCAGAAGTTTCCTTGAATTCCCCTTTTGGTGGGTGGGTGATTTGAGTCTTGAAGTCTTCTACTTCCCCTGAGAAGGCCATGCCAGTTGGGCTTTCGATCTCGTTCGCTTTCTTAGCGATACGAACACGAGCACCAAGCTCGTTAACGCTTGGGTCGACGTAAGTCTTGCTGTTTGCAAAGGTCAACTCAACAGTGCCATCTTGTGTGATTGTAGCGAGATTTGAGCGTTCATCCTCATCGAATTTACCATTTTGGTTAAAGTCTACCCAACCATAGATATGTGCTTCTGAAGCTCCATCTGTATGAGCTTGAACTGACAGCTTGTAGTTACCTGGGCGTGTACGGTCCATCTTGATCATCTCATTGGTTGTACCTTTAAGCTCATCTGGAAGCAATTGGTTAATTCCTTCATCGGCCGTAGTTGCCTTATCATCACCGAACCAGTCGAGAGTCGTATTCTCATCCATATCCGGGCTCACGTTACCAAGATACGGTTGATTTACTTTAGCTCCAGTAACGCCATCTACAGTTGCAATGGTATGAACTGCCTTACCGTATGACTCAGGAGCATCCCCTTCATCAAGTGGGAAGAATCCTAGCATAGCAGACTGTTTACCACCTGAAGCGATGTAAAGTCCCACTTCAGATGCTCCGCGCGTCATTACGATTGGAACCGTTCTATTTCCTTCAGAAATGTTTGGTCCAAAGATACCGGTTCCTAAACCACCGGTAACTTTGTCAGGATTTCCAAAGTATTTCCAAGCTACTGGTTTCTTTTCTGGTCCAACTTCAGTAGATCTACGAAGTTGGTTTAAGTTGGTATTATTAAATTTAGGATTAGGTCCAAAAAGATTTTCAGTATCTTGTGGTTCATAAGTTACAGAAGTTTTTGGTCTGGTAAACTTTTTCCATTCTCCAATATGCTGCCAACCTTCTCCATTGGTAGTAAACATAACTAATTCACCTGGGTTAGCAGACTCCCCATCAGCCATAACAATAGCTGGCTTAACTGTCTTACCACGGAAGGTTGCAGAGATTTCAAACTGAACTCCAATATTTCCACCATTCAAAGCTGAACTTATGGTAGTCTTCTTGGTTTTCGTATCAATATTCTCAAATCTGATTTCAGTCCAATTATTTTGGGCATCAGCGACGATTTTGGCCTCTTCACCATTGTTAAAAGCTTGCTTAGCAGCATTTGAAGTGACTCCACTTACATAACCATTTTTTGCATTTGGATCATAGGTTGCTTTTTCAGCTTCTGTAGCCCCTTGATTTTCCATCCGTTTCTTATAGATTTCAGTCGCTTGGAAAGGTTTCAAGGATTTGACTTTTACAGTAACTACATAACCAGGCATGATTTCCTTGGTATAGGTAGACCCAACTTGAAGAGCCAATTTTTCTTCTAAGTTCTCAGTTGGTTTAACTTCACTTTTAGGAACTAATACTGTAGTAGTTCCTGTCCAGTTAGCTACATCTCCAAAGTCCAACCATGAGATTTGGCTAGCCATAGATTTGGCATCAACATTTGTTGTAAAGCCTGGTTTTTCAACTTTTGGTGTTGAAGTTGCATCTTCAACATCATCTCCAATCAAGTTTGGATCATTGGCATCACCAAGGGCACGACGAGTACGACGGCGACCAGAAGTTTCTGCTGTTACAACAGGTTGCACTACAGCAAACGCTTCGGCACCACTTGAAAGAGCATTCGTTGTAGAAGCTTCTGCTTGAACGTCCACACCTTGTGCTTCAGTTGCTGTTTCTGAAGCAGGTGTCTCAGATGATGCTGATGTAACAGAGGCTGTTGTTGAAACTCCCGTAGTATTGCCTACACTTGTAGAGCCAGCAACACTAGTGGTAGATGCTGCAGTAGTTGCTGACGTTGATGTAGCTGCTTGAGATGTTGTCTCACTAGAAGCTTGTGTTGTCGACGTTTCAGAATAAGCTGAGCTAGCATTTGAAACAGTTTGAGACTGACTATTAGTCTCAGTACTAGATAAAATATTTGCGACTTCCGTTGAAGCTTGTGCAGCAACAGCAGTCTGTGAAGATGACTCATCACTCACTGTTGCAGTAGTGCTAGTTACATCTCCTGCTTGCACTTGGTTAGCTGTTTCATCGGCAGATACTTTACTAGCAGTACCAATCATAACACGTGTTCCAAGCAAGACCGAACAAACGCCTACATTCAACTTACGAATCGAAAATCGACTTATACGATCATTAAATAAATCTTTACCCATTTTGGTAATCCTCCACACATATACAATTAAGTATCTCACCCCTCAATGAGATTAAAAGTATTTAAAAATACTAATCGTTAAATATTCTAACAAATTTCCTAATATTTGTGAAAAGTTTTGCTCATATTTTCAAATATTTTAAAAAATTTACTTAAATAAAATCAGGTAAACAATAGAGTAATTCTATATATATTACTTATTTATAAGGGTTTTAATGCATGTTTTTATAATTATTTATTTTTAGAATTATCAGTAAAAAGAAACTTATGATTTCATTTTTTTCAAAAATCGATTTTCAGAATTAATAATTCATTAGATAATTTAAATTAGTAAGCCATTATTAAAATATTAATAGATAGTTATTTAAGAAGTCTACTTAAAAAATAACGTTTACAATCTTCTTAACTATAGTTTAAAAGTCTATTTAGCGACTTTCTGTAACTCGTAGTTTTCAAGAAAACAGTAATTCTTAGAAAAGATAATTCCCCTCTTCTCTAAAAATCTTCTAGGTCCTATGACACAGATTCTTATTTTATACGACATTTAGGACTAAAGCTATTTAAAATGTCAAATGGAATAAATATTATATTCGCCACTTCTTCATTTTTTATTATTATTCGATTAATTTACCTACCTATGAAAAAAACTCTATAATCACTTCAATAGCTAAACCACTAAAAAGATTATAGAGCAAAAAAAGAAGATCCCAAGGATCTTCTTTCTATTTAAGTTCTACTTAAATTATTTTACTGTGCGGATACGCATAGTGTTTGTACCACCTGTACCTACAGGAACACCAGCAACGATAACAATGTTGTCACCAGATTCTACAAGACCTGATTCCAATGCAACTTTTTCAGCAACATCA
>ERZ1699260.684-NODE-685-length-11446-cov-9.283506_pt1 | contig 11446 bp, 4 predicted proteins | sample MGYA00581519_ERZ1699260 | MGnify/ENA primary metagenome ERZ1699260 (study PRJEB42319, sample SAMD00040324) | human oral metagenome | material: saliva | host: Homo sapiens | study: EMG produced TPA metagenomics assembly of PRJDB4115 data set (Metgenomic analysis of... | reverse complement strand
GCTGAACGAAAACGAATGAGACTAAAGGTCCCTGCCACGGCGATAGAGGTCCCCAAACTGCCATTGACAAGGAAGATAACTAGGGTCATCAAACATGGAAGCAGGGTCAAACTAATGACAAATTCTCTGGTGTAGAGGGTTCGGTATTTATAAGTCCAGGTTAGAGCCAATCCTAAAACAAGGCTGACCAGTAAGGCCAGCATGAGTTGAAGAGGACTAGCGGTTGCTGTCGCATCATTAAAGATAGAATTGAAGAGATTAGACATAGGCGGCAGCTCCTTTTTCTTGAACTGGATGTGGTCCGTAGTCTAGACCTTGAGACTTATGATAGGCGCAGCTATATTTTGAGAATTTTTGCTCTTCCAAACCATGTTTGTCTAAGATAGCTTGAAGCCAGTCTGGTTTTTGCCCAGGTGCCTTAATTTCCATGATTATCGTATCTTCATCTAGAAGGGGAGAACCATGATTTCCCTTAAAGAGACTGACGTCTTCATCACGGTAAGTCAGATTTTGGTCAAGGGTAACACGAACTTTATTGTAGGCATAGCCTTCGATAGTCTCTTTTTCTTTCATCGAAAAACGGTCGTAGTAGATATACATACGAGGTTTAAGCCCCTCATTATATCGTTGACGTAAGTGGTGGATATCCTGTAATAGCTGGCGGTCAGTGATTTGACCATGATTCTTACCGTCTGTCATCAAGTTAGTGATGGCAAGCGGTGTTGAAACGAGACGAAACTTATGACCGATTCCTTCATCATCTTTGGCTTTAACCTCTAGAAAGACCTTACTATCAATTTTAGGATTGGCTAGGTAGGTACGCATACGGATTTTCTCTTGACGGTGATTACCATCTAGGGCATCTTGGATGACGTCAAAATTATCCGTATCAAAGTAAATATTTGAAATGGTAGAAGTCGGATAATCGTCCTCCACTAAATACTCCTTAAGATCAGCGAGTAGGTCTTCAAGATTGTCCTTTGAGACCACATATTTTGTTTCAATACGTTTAAAACGTGTTTCCAATTGTTTAACCATGAAAAAACTCCTTTTTTAGATAAGATACAAAGCCGTAAAGCAACTCCCAGGAAATAGGGGGACCAGCCGCAGGAGTTTATCTCCAAGCAGGGCCCATCTTTTTCCCCCGAGTTGTAGGCGTGTTCAATTAGATAAGATACAAAGCCGTAAAGCAACTCCCAGGAAAATAGGGAATTTATTGTAGAAACATCTATTTCCAAACAGTCGACTTATTGTTTTAATTCTTTTTTTATAGTAGAAAAGTTGAGCGAAAATGTACTATTTCTATATAGCACTTACTTGCTCGCCTATTAGTCTATGGGACTTTTCTGAAAGAAGTCCTAAGCCAAACTTTCACCAAACTTAACTTAAGATAAATTTTAGTTAACCTTTAGAAATGTTTTAGGTAAGTCCCGTAAACTGTAATCATCCAAACGAACACGAGAGGAAATAATATGAAATCAAAAAAACTAAAAAAATGGACGACTTTATTAACTTGTGCGACTGCCCTAACAGTCATGACAGCTTGTAGCCAATCAAGCAGTCAGTCAACTGGGACGACGTCAAGCACGACATCAAAAACAAGTGCTGTAACAGCAACGACCAGCAAGAAAACAAATAAGAACAACAGCAACTATTTTACTTCTAAAGATTCTGATACCTCTTATAATGAAAGCTCAGCTACTAAGATTAAGTTATCAGGCTCATCTGCGGATGTTTCAGGTGATGGTGCAGCCCTATCAGGTTCAACCGTAACCATCTCCAAAGCTGGGACCTACGTCATTTCAGGAAAATCCGACGGTGTGCAAATCAAGGTAGACGCTGGTGATTCAGACGATGTCCATATTGTTTTAGATGGCGTTACCATGACAAATACAAATGCAGCAATCAACGCCACAAAAGCTGGTCATGTCTATCTGACACTTAAAGATGGCACTACAAACACACTTTCTGATTCAAGTTCTAATAGTGATGAAGATGCGGATGCTGTGATTTTCTCTAAAGGAGATTTGACCATTAACGGTACAGGCACCCTAAACATTGATGCCAAGAAAAACAACGGTATTAAAGCCAATGACAGCCTTCATATAACTGGCGGTACCTATAAGATTTCCTCAGTCGGTGATGCCTTCAATGTCAATGATGAACTCAATATCACAGGAACAACTATGACCATTGAAGCGGAAGAAGATGGTGTCAAGGTCGACAATGATGACGACACTTCAGCAGGTACCATGTATCTGTCTGACAATACCATGACCATCAAGGCTGGTGACGACGGTATTCATGCGTCCGGCGACCTGATTATTGATAGTGGTACTTACAAGGTTGAAAAATCAACTGAAGGTATCGAAGGTAAATCTGTGACCATCAATGGTGGAAACATCGATGTCTATGCAACGGATGATGGTGTCAATGCGGCCAATGCTAATGCCAGTCAAAGTGAGATTTTCTTCAAGATGACCGGTGGAACCCTAAATGTTGAGGTTGGCCAGGGCGATACCGACCCAATCGATTCTAACGGCGATATTATTGTATCGGGTGGAACGATTAATTTGACTGGTCAGTCTGGCTTTGACTTTGATGGTTCAGCGACCTATACCGGTGGTGACATTACTATCAATGGTGAAAAACAAACAAAGATTGAAAACTCAATGCCTGGCGGCGGTGGTCCCCAAGGTGGTGGGCAACCAGGTGGCTTTGGAGGAGGTCACTAAAGAGTCATAGGATGAAACAGAAAGGAAGTGCCTATGTATATTATTATTCCAGCTTATGAACCAGACAAACGCCTGATTCAGGTGGTTCAAGATATTACCATAAAACTCCCTAAAGCCCGTATTATTGTTGTTAATGATGGGAGTGGCCCAGGCTATAACGACTATTACGACGAAACGGCTTTTATTGGAGCGACTGTCCTAACTCATCCGATTAATAAAGGAAAGGGAGCTGCTCTTAAGACTGCTTTCGCTTATATTCAAGAAGAAGTAGTCGGTCAGCACCTTTCGGCTCAACCTATAGTCACAGTTGACAGTGATGGTCAGCACCTGATTAAAGATATTGTCCGTGTGGCCAAGGCAACCGAGGAAAATCCAAGCCATCTTATCTTAGGTGCGCGTGCCTTTGTTGGTAAGGTACCAGCACGTAGTCGCATCGGCAACAAGGTGACTGCAGGGCTCTTCCATCTGGTAACTGGTCAGAAGGTAACAGATACTCAGACAGGACTTCGAGGCATGTCAACCGACCTGATTCCATGGCTTCTTAACCTGGACGGCAATCGTTTCGAGTATGAGTTTAATATGTTGCTTGAAGCCAAAAAATCAGGCCACCAAATCTCTGAAGTCCCTATCGAAACCGTTTATCTGGAGGAAAATAAAAGTTCGCACTTTCGGCCCATTCGTGATTCCATCCGTATTTACAGCCCTTTTTTAAAGTTCTCTGGCACGGCCGTCTTGGCCTCAGTCATTGATGCAACAGCCTTATTTGTGCTCTTTGCCTTGACGAAAAATCTGCTCCTTTCGGTCGTGCTAGCTCGTGTGATTTCGGCTTCCAGCCAGTGTTTGCTGAACGCCAATGTGGTCTTCAATCCGACAAGCTCTCTCTTTAGATCGAGTGTTCGTTACTTTATGTTGGTCTTGGTCCTCCTGGCCTGTAACTATTTCTTACTTAGTAGTCTAGTTGCTATTGGTTTAGGACTGGTTCTGGCAAAATTAGTCACAGAAACCTTGCTCTTTTTAGTTAGCTACAGGGTCCAACATAACGTCGTTTTTGCTTAATAGCTGACTTTTAAATTGCTACTGATTGAATAGAGATAGCTTATTAAATTACCTCTAAAAACTTTCCTAAAAATAGAAAAAGACTACCGTTTTCTACATTCGGTAGTTTTTAATATTTGTCGAAATGTTAATCAATTTACAATATGATTAAAAAATGAAATGATTTGATAAAGACTCTGGTTGACTGAAAAAAATATGCTATAATGAAATTGTTTGAATTATGTAGATTTTATTCAAACTAGGAAAATGAAATGAGGACCTAAAATGGGAAAAAAGGTACATTATAAGCTTCACAAAGTTAAGAAGCAGTGGGTGACGATTGCCGTCACTTCGGCAGCACTTGCCTCTATCGTAGGTGGTGCTACAGTTGCCAATCAAAAAGTTTCAGCTGATGAAACAACTAAACCAGTTGCCTCTACGACAGCTGAAAGCGATGTTGTCGTTGAAACGCATGAAGTAGCCGCTCCTGCAGCAACTGCTACGACAGATGCGACAGCAACAACAACTGACAAGGCTGCTGATGCTGCAACAGTCGAAACTCCTGCGGCAGCAACCACTGCAGCAGATACAACTACTAATACTGCAACACCAGCAACAACTGATCGTGCAGCAGTAGCAAATGGTGCGACAACAGAAACACCAGCTGCAGTAGCGACAGATACAACGCTTACAGTAGCTGAAAAACCAAAATCTGGTGTTACTGAAAAAGAAGAAACAGCAGCACTCTCTTTGGACAACATCAAACAAGTTGATGGTAAATACTATTATGTCAAAGAAGATGGTTCATACAAAACAAACTTTGCTGTTTCAGTTAATGGCCAGTTGCTTTACTTTGGTAAAGATGGTGCTTTGACAAGCACATCAACACACTCGTTCACACCAGGTACAACTAATCTAGTTGATGCTTTCTCTTCACATAACCGTGCTTACGATTCTAAGAAAGAAAGCTTCGAGTTGGTAGATGGGTACTTGACACCAAACAGCTGGTACCGTCCAGTTACTATTTTGGAAAATGGTGAAAAATGGCGTGTATCAACTGAGAAAGACTTCCGTCCACTTTTGATGGCATGGTGGCCTGATGTAGATACACAAGTTGCCTACCTCAATACTTTCTCTAAACACTTTAACCTTAACGCAACTTATTCAACTAGCCAAAGTCAATCTGAATTGAATGCAGCTGCTAAGACAATTCAAATTAAGATTGAACAAGAAATTTCAGCTAAAAAATCAACTGAATGGCTTCGTCAAGCAATTGAGTCTTTTGTAAAAGAACAAGACCAGTGGAATACTACAACTGAAAACTATACCCTTGCTGACCACCTTCAAGGGGGAGCTCTTCTTTATGTCAATAATGATAAGACACCTTGGGCAAATTCCGATTACCGTTTGCTTAACCGTACACCAAGTAACCAAGATGGTTCTCTAAATGGTACAGGAAGATACTTGGGTGGTTATGAATTCCTACTTGCCAATGACGTTGATAACTCAAACCCAGTTGTGCAAGCTGAGCAGTTGAACCAAATTCACTATCTTGTGAACTGGGGATCAATTGTTATGGGTGATAAGGATGCTAACTTTGATGGTATCCGTGTTGATGCAGTTGATAATGTTGATGCAGACCTTCTCCAAGTTTATACAAACTACTTCCGCGCAGCCTTTGGTGTGGATAAATCTGAAGCTAATGCACTCGCTCACATTTCTATCCTTGAAGCTTGGGATTTAAATGATAATGCTTATAATCAAAAACATGATGGTGCAGCCCTTGCCATGGATAATAACCTTCGTTATGCAATTATGGGTGCACTTTATGGATCTGGATCTTCATTGAAAGATTTGATTACTAGCAGTTTGACAGACCGTACAAATAATAGTAAGTATGGAGATACACAAGCTAACTATATCTTTGCGCGTGCTCATGATAACCTTGTTCAAGATATCATTCGTGATATTGTTCAAAAAGAAATCAATCCAAAATCAGATGGTTATACCATGACTGATGCTGAATTGAAACGTGCCTTTGAAATCTATAATGAAGATATGAAGAAGGCAGAAAAACGTTATACTATTAACAATATTCCAGCCGCCTATGCTTTGATTCTTCAAAATATGGAGCAGGTAACTCGTGTTTATTATGGAGATCTTTATACGGATAACGGCCAATATATGGCTACCAAGTCTCCTTACTATGATGCTATCACAACACTCTTGAAGAACCGTATGAAATATGTTTCAGGTGGACAATCGATGAAAGTCGACACGTTCAATGGAAAAGAAATCTTGTCATCTGTTCGTTACGGTAAAGATATTATGACTGCTGACCAAACTACGGGTGTAGCAGAAACAAGTAAACATTCTGGTATGTTGACCCTTATTGCCAATAATCAGGATTTCTCATTGGGTGATGGTACTTTGAAAGTTAACATGGGTAAACTTCATGCTAACCAAGCCTACCGTCCATTACTTCTTGGTACTGATAAGGGAATTGTCACTTACGAGAATGATGCAGCTGCAGCTGGAAAAATTAAATACACTGATGCTGAAGGGAACTTGACTTTTAGTGGAGATGAAATTAAGGGGTATCGAACTGTTGATATGAGAGGTTATCTTGGTGTATGGGTACCAGTAGGTGCACCTGATAACCAAGATATCCGTGTTAAAGGTTCAGATAAGAAACTTGACAAGACATTTTCTGCTACTGAAGCATTGGACTCACAAGTTATCTATGAAGGTTTCTCAAACTTCCAAGATTTTGTTGAAAAAGATAGCCAATATACTAATAAATTGATTGCAGAAAATGCAGAACTCTTCAAGTCATGGGGAATCACATCATTCGAGATGGCTCCTCAATTTGTATCGGCTGATGACCGTACCTTCCTTGATTCTGTTATCCAAAATGGCTATGCCTTTACTGACCGATATGACCTTGCCATGAGCAAGAATAACAAATACGGTTCTAAAGAAGATCTTCGTGATGCCCTTAAGGCGCTTCACAAGCAAGGTATTCAAGCAATTGCTGACTGGGTTCCAGATCAACTTTACCAATTGCCAGGACAAGAAGTTGTAACAGCAACACGTGCAAATAGTTATGGTACTCCAAAGGCCAATGCTTATATCAATAACACTTTATATGTTGCAAATTCTAAATCATCAGGTAAGGACTTCCAAGCTCAATATGGTGGTGAGTTCCTTGATGAGCTCCAAAAGAAATATCCACAGTTGTTTGAAGATGTGATGATATCAACTGGTAAGAAGATTGATCCATCTGTTAAAATCAAGCAATGGTCTGCTAAGTACATGAATGGTACTAATATCCTTGGTCGTGGTAATCGTTATGTTCTCAGTAACGATGCTACTGGTCGCTATTATCAAGTTACTGATAATGGCATCTTCTTGCCAAAACCTTTGACAGACCAAGGTGGTAAGACAGGTTTCTACTATGATGGTAAGGGTATGGCCTACTTTGATAATAGTGGTTTCCAAGCTAAGAATGCTTTCATTAAATATGCTGGAAATTACTATTACTTCGATAAAGAAGGTTATATGTTAACTGGTCGTCAAGATATCGATGGTAAGACTTATTTCTTCTTGCCAAATGGTGTACAGCTTCGTGATTCTATTTATCAACAAGATGGTAAATATTATTACTTTGGTAGCTTTGGTGAGCAATACAAAGATGGTTACTTTGTATTCGATGTACCGAAAGAAGGTACTTCAGAAACAGAAGCTAAATTCCGTTATTTCTCACCAACTGGAGAAATGGCTGTTGGCTTGACTTATGCTGGTGGAGGATTGCAATACTTTGATGAAAATGGCTTCCAAGCTAAAGGTACTAAGTATGTGACTCCAGACGGAAAACTCTACTTCTTTGATAAAAATTCAGGTAATGCCTACACAAATCGTTGGGCAGAAATCGATGGTATCTGGTATGAATTCAACGATCAAGGCTATGCACAAGCTAAGAAGGGTGAATTCTACACAACAGATGGCTCAACATGGTTCTACCGTGATGCAGCTGGTAAAAATGTGACAGGTGCCCTTACTTTGGACGGTCACGACTATTACTTCCGTGCAAATGGTGCCCAAGTTAAAGGTGAATTTGTTACTGAAAATGGCAAGATTAGCTACTACACTGTAGATAATGGTTACAAGGTTAAAGACAAGTTCTTCGAAGTGAACGGCAAGTGGTACCATGCTGATAAGGATGGTAACCTCGCCACAGGTCGTCAAACAATTGACCACCTTAACTATTACTTCAATGCTGATGGAAGCCAAGTCAAATCTGATTTCTTCACTCTTGATGGTGGTAAGACATGGTACTATGCCAAAGATAATGGTGAAATCGTGACAGGTGCCTATAGTGTTGGTGGTAAAAACTATTACTTCAAAGAAGATGGTAGTCAAGTCAAAGGCGACTTTGTTAAGAATGCTGACGGATCACTTTCTTACTATGACAAAGATTCAGGTGAGCGTCTCAATAACCGTTTCTTGACAACTGGTAACAATGTTTGGTACTACTTCAAAGATGGTAAGGCTGTAACAGGACGCCAAAATATCGATGGTAAAGAATATTACTTTGATAATTTGGGACGTCAAGTTAAAGGTAGCCCAATCAGCACACCAAAAGGAGTAGAATACTACGAATCAGTTCTTGGAGAACGTGTGACAAACACATGGATTACTTTCCAAGACGGTACGACTGTCTTCTTCGATGAAAATGGTTATGCTGATTTTGATAAATAAATAATCAATCAATCTAATCTTAATCTGAGAGATTAAGTGAAAAACGATATGATTTGACATGAATTTATAGGTGAAATTTCTTGAAAACGAGAATCGTTTAAAGAAATTTTGCCTTTTTATGCTCCTTAAAGAAAAAATCTGACAAATATCAATTTTGAGTCAGAATCATTGTAAAAGCTATTGTATCAAGGACTTTGGCGGCTTTTATGAAAAATAGTTTTAGTTATCAAATGATATGAAAATGAGAATTGAAAACCTATGAAATAGGTGTGTTACAAAGTTTTTCTAATATTAATGTTATGTAACATATATTTTATAAAAAAATAATTAATTCGAGAAATAGTTAGAAAATAATGATATAATATAACTGTTTGAAATCGGATAGATTTCAGTCTGATTTTGACAAATAAAATCACGGGGAAAATTATAATGGAAAATAAGATACACTATAAGCTTCATAAAGTTAAGAAGCAATGGGTTACAATTGCAGTTGCTTCTGTAGCACTTGCTACTGTCTTGGGAGGATTGTCTGTAACAACATCTTCAGTTTCAGCGGATGAAACTCAAGATAAGACAGTAACTCAATCAAATTCAGGTACAACAGCTTCTTTAGTTACTTCTCCTGAAGCAACCAAAGAAGCCGATAAACGTACAAATACAAAAGAAGCAGATGTTTTAACACCTGCTAAAGAAACAAATGCTGTAGAAACAGCGACTACAACGAACACACAAGCAACAGCTGAAGCAGCTACAACAGCAACAACAGCTGATGTAGCAGTGGCAGCTGTTCCAAATAAAGAAGCAGTTGTGACAACAGATGCACCAGCTGTTACAACTGAAAAAGCAGAAGAACAACCAGCAACAGTGAAGGCTGAAGTTGTTAATACAGAAGTTAAGGCGCCAGAAGCTGCTTTGAAAGATTCAGAAGTAGAAGCTGCGCTTTCCTTGAAAAACATCAAAAACATTGATGGTAAATATTACTATGTTAATGAAGATGGTTCACACAAAGAAAACTTTGCCATTACTGTAAATGGTCAATTGCTTTACTTCGGTAAAGATGGTGCTCTTACAAGTTCATCAACATACTCTTTCACACCAGGAACAACAAATATTGTTGATGGTTTCTCAATAAATAACCGTGCCTACGATTCATCTGAAGCTAGCTTTGAATTGATTGATGGTTATTTGACTGCAGATAGCTGGTACCGTCCAGCTTCTATCATCAAAGATGGTGTAACTTGGCAAGCATCAACTGCAGAAGATTTCCGTCCACTTTTGATGGCTTGGTGGCCAAATGTAGATACACAAGTTAACTACTTGAACTACATGTCTAAAGTATTTAACTTGGATGCTAAATATTCAAGTACAGATAAGCAAGAAACTTTGAAAGTTGCTGCTAAGGACATTCAAATCAAGATTGAGCAAAAGATTCAGGCTGAAAAATCAACACAATGGTTGCGTGAAACTATCTCTGCCTTTGTTAAGACACAACCACAATGGAACAAAGAAACTGAAAACTACTCTAAAGGTGGCGGCGAAGATCACCTTCAAGGTGGTGCCCTTCTTTATGTGAATGATTCACGTACACCATGGGCGAATTCTGACTATCGTCGTTTGAACCGTACAGCAACTAACCAGACTGGTACAATTGATAAATCAATTCTTGATGAGCAATCAGATCCAAACCACATGGGTGGTTTCGACTTCTTGCTAGCTAATGACGTAGATTTGTCAAACCCAGTTGTTCAAGCGGAACAATTGAACCAAATCCACTACCTTATGAACTGGGGTTCAATCGTTATGGGTGACAAGGATGCTAACTTCGATGGTATCCGTGTCGACGCGGTAGATAATGTCGATGCAGACATGCTTCAACTCTACACAAACTACTTCCGTGAGTACTATGGTGTTAACAAATCTGAAGCAAACGCTCTTGCTCACATCTCAGTCCTTGAAGCATGGAGCCTTAATGACAACCACTACAATGACAAGACAGATGGCGCTGCGCTTGCTATGGAAAACAAACAACGTTTGGCTCTCCTCTTCTCATTGGCTAAACCAATCAAAGAACGTACACCAGCTGTAAGTCCTTTGTATAACAATACTTTCAACACGACACAACGTGATGAAAAGACTGATTGGATTAACAAAGATGGAAGCAAGGCCTATAACGAAGACGGAACAGTTAAACAGTCTACAATCGGTAAATATAACGAGAAATACGGAGATGCGTCAGGAAACTACGTCTTTATCCGTGCCCATGATAACAACGTTCAAGATATTATTGCTGAAATCATCAAGAAAGAAATCAATCCAAAATCAGATGGTTTCACGATCACTGATGCTGAAATGAAGCAAGCCTTTGAGATTTACAACAAAGACATGCTCAGCAGCGACAAAAAATATACGCTTAACAACATCCCAGCGGCTTACGCGGTTATGTTGCAAAACATGGAAACTATCACTCGTGTCTACTATGGAGACCTTTATACAGATAATGGTCACTACATGGAAACTAAGTCTCCATATTACGATACCATTGTTAACTTGATGAAGAGTCGTATCAAGTATGTATCTGGTGGGCAAGCACAACGTTCATACTGGTTGCCAACTGATGGTAAGATGGACAATTCAGATGTTGAACTTTACCGCACAAATGAAGTCTACACTTCAGTACGTTATGGTAAAGACATTATGACAGCTAATGATACAGAAGGTTCTAAATACAGCCGTACTTCTGGTCAGGTAACACTTGTAGCTAACAATCCAAAATTGAATTTGGATCAATCAGCTAAACTTAATGTTGAAATGGGTAAAATCCATGCCAACCAAAAATACCGTGCTTTGATTGTTGGTACAGCTGATGGTATCAAGAACTTTACATCTGATGCAGATGCAATCGCAGCAGGTTACGT
>ERZ1699260.676-NODE-677-length-11542-cov-6.607972_pt1 | contig 11542 bp, 10 predicted proteins | sample MGYA00581519_ERZ1699260 | MGnify/ENA primary metagenome ERZ1699260 (study PRJEB42319, sample SAMD00040324) | human oral metagenome | material: saliva | host: Homo sapiens | study: EMG produced TPA metagenomics assembly of PRJDB4115 data set (Metgenomic analysis of... | reverse complement strand
TGGCATGTCCTCCTTCTTTTCGGGTCGGCGCCACGTGTCCCGCACTACCGCCTAAGAAGTCAATCAACACATCCCAAAGGGTCGGCTGAGTACGCGCCAAAAGCTCGCTTTGCGCCTCTTTAAGCGGGGTTAACAGGAAATACAACGTAGCGGTAATCAAGCTGATGACGACAAATATAATAATATTGCGTGCCGCTTGGCGGATCAGCGTAGTATCGCCGACCGCCAAACCATAACCCATACCGACTATCGGCCCCATCAACGGCGAAATCAACATTGCGCCGATCACTACCGCCGTGCTGTTGACATTCAGACCGATACTCGCCACAGCAATGGCAAATATCAATACCCACATATTGGTTCCGGACACCCGAGTATTGGCACGAATGACGGAATCGATTTTGTCAGGATGAGCTTGGTCATGTGCAAGATTGAACACATCTTGCAACTTGGTCATGGCAACGTTGTCTGCTACTTCCTGTTTTTTACTATTTTCTTGTTCTAGTTCTTGCATGTTCTTACCTTTATGCCGAGGATAAATAACGTACTGCCCAAGCTTTTCATTATTATTCCTTATAAAATTAAATGTGTGCATCAAAGCCAATCAGCGGGGCAATGATGCTGAGTGAACGTGAATATATCAAAAGATGGCATTATAGTAGGTTTTATATTAAGGAAGATATTTCTTATAAAAGCAGATTGGCAGCTTGAAGCGGTTAACTGTCGGACGCGGAGGGAAAATTTTTGTTTACTTATTACTGATTTAGCTTGAGCATAATCTGCAAAAACTGTTCTCATTTTCCATCGATATTGTGATACAGCCAAACAAGTTCTAAAATATGCACTCATTTATGTATTAAAAACAAGGAGAAACTGATGTCTAAGGTTGCGGTACTCGGTGGCGGTCTGTCGGGCCGTCTGATGGCGTTCCAACTGGCAGAGCAGGGCATTTCGGTCGAGTTGTTTGAGAAAGGCGAACGCGACGGTGCGCAAGCCGCCGCTTATGTTGCCGCGGCCATGTTGGCGCCGTCTGCCGAAGCGGTGGAAGCAACGCCCGAAGTCATCCGTTTGGGCAAACAAAGTATTGCGCTTTGGCGCGCGATTGTCGGCCGTCTGAATACGCCGGTGATGATGCAGGAAAACGGCAGCCTGATTGTTTGGCACACGCAGGACAAGCCGCTTTCTGCCGAGTTTGCCCGTCATTTGAAGCGCGGCGGCGTGGCGGAACATGAAACCATACGTTGGAACGCGGATGAAATCGCAGCAAACGAGCCGCAACTGGCCGGGCGGTTTTCAGACGGCCTGTATTTGCCGACGGAAGGGCAGTTGGACGGACGGCAGGTATTGAATGCGCTTGCCGATGCTTTGGAATCAATGAATGTGCCGTGCCATTGGTCGTGCGAACGCGAAGTCGAAGATTTGGCGGCGCAATACGATTGGGTCATCGACTGCCGTGGTTATGGTGCAAAGAGCGCGTGGAACAGGCCGTCTGAAAGCGTTTTACGCGGCATTCGCGGCGAAGTGGCACGCGTTTACGCACCCGAAATCGAGCTGTCCCGCCCCGTGCGCCTGCTGCATCCGCGCTATCCTTTGTATATTGCGCCGAAGGAAAACCATATTTTTGTGATTGGTGCGACCCAAATTGAAAGCGAAAGCCAAGCGCCGGCCAGCGTGCGTTCCGGTTTGGAACTTTTGTCCGCGCTGTATGCCGTGCATCCGGCATTTGGCGAGGCGAACCTCTTGGAACTGGCTACCGGCCTGCGCCCGACTTTAAACCACCACAACCCCGAAATCCGTTTCAACCGCGAACGCCGCCTGATTGAAGTCAACGGCCTGTTCCGCCACGGCTTTATGATTTCCCCGGCTGTTACCGGCGCGGCCGTGCGTTTGGCCGGTGCGCTGTTTGCCGGAAGCGACATTCCCGAATACGACGAAACCAGCGGTTTGCCGTATATCCGTGCCGCAAATTGAAGCCGTTGCGGACGAAGTTGCTTGAAAATTGGGCAAATTGTTTGTGAAAGACAGCCACAGGCCGTCTGAAAATGATAAAATCGCCGTCAATTCAATTAACCTTGCATCTGAAACCGCATCATGCCGTTTCAGATGCCAAACCTATTTAACGATAAGCACATGACAACCCAAACCCTTTTAATCGAACTTCTCACTGAAGAACTCCCGCCAAAAGCCCTCAATAATCTGGGCAACCATTTTGCCGCTTCCGTTGCCGAAGGCTTGGAAAAAGCGCAACTGATTGATAGTGATCAGATAGATGCAATAGAACTACTTGAATTGCCCGTAAAAAAATACACTGCCTACGCTTCTCCGCGCCGTTTGGCCGTTCAAGTCAAAAACGTGAAAGCCGTTCAAGCCGACCAAAAAATCGTGAAAAAAGGCCCGGCCGTGGTGAATGCCATGAAAGACGGTGTGCCGACTAAGGCTTTGGAAGGTTTTGCGCGCGGTGCGGGGGCGAAAATCGAAGACCTGACCATCGTCCACGACGGCAAGCAAGACGTGTACGCCTACGAATACGTACAAACCGGCAAACCGCTGGGCGAGCTTTTGGAAGACATCATCAATGCCGCTGTGAAAAAACTGCCGATTCCTAAAGTCATGCGTTGGGGCAGCAGCACATTTACCTTCGTGCGCCCTGTACACAGCCTGATTGTGCTGCATGGCGGCGACATAGTAAACGTCAGCGTTTTGGGTCTGCAAAGCGGCAATCAAACCTTGGGTCACCGTTTCCTCTCCAGCGGCGAAATCGCCATTGAAAATGCCGACAGCTACGCCGTACAAATGCGCGAGCAAGGCAAAGTGGAAGCATCGTTTGCCGAACGCAAAGCTGCCATTCAGACGGCCTTGAACGAGCAGGCAGGCCGTCTGAACGCGACCGTTGCCGCCGATGAAGCCTTGTTGGACGAAGTGACCGCATTGGTCGAATGGCCTGTGGTATTGGAAGCCGGTTTTGAAGAACACTTCCTCGCCGTACCGCAAGAATGCCTGATTCTGACCATGCAGCAAAACCAAAAATACTTCCCGCTGCTCGATCAAAACGGCAAGCTGATGAACCGCTTCCTGCTGGTGTCTAACCTGCAAACCGAAGATCCGTCACACATCATCCAAGGCAACGAACGCGTTTTACGCGCGCGCCTGTCTGATGCTGAGTTCTTCTACAAACAAGACCAAAAAGCAACTTTGGAAAGCCGCCTGCCGAAATTGTCCAGCGTGGTTTACCACAACAAAATCGGTTCGCAAGCCGAGCGCATCGAGCGTCTGCAAAGCATTGCCGCCCATATCGCCAAAGCGTTGGGCGCGGATGCCGCCGCAGCCGAGCGTGCCGCACGTTTGGCCAAAGCCGACTTGGTGACTGAAATGGTCGGCGAATTCCCCGAATTGCAAGGCACCATGGGCAAATACTACGCCCGTTTGGACGGCGAAACCGAAGAAATCGCCGAAGCCGTCGAGCAACACTACCAACCGCGTTTTGCCGGCGACAACCTGCCAGAGGGCAAAGTGGCAACCGCCGTTGCTTTGGCCGACAAACTGGAAACCTTGGTCGGCATTTGGGGCATCGGCCTGATTCCGACCGGCGACAAAGACCCATACGCCCTGCGCCGCGCCGCATTGGGTATTTTGCGTATGCTGATGCAGTACGGTTTGGACGTAAACGAACTGATTCAGACGGCCTTCGACAGCTTCCCGCAAGGTTTGCTCAACGAGAAAACTCCGTCTGAAACCGCCGACTTCATGCAGGCGCGTTTGGCCGTGTTGCTGCAAAACGATTATCCGCAAGACATCGTTGCCGCCGTACTCGCCAAACAGCCGCGCCGTTTGGATGATTTGACCGCCAAACTGCAAGCCGTTGCCGCGTTCAAACAGCTGCCTGAAGCCGCCGCGCTCGCCGCTGCCAACAAACGCGTACAAAACCTGCTGAAAAAAGCCGATGCCGAGTTGGGCGCGGTTAACGAAAGCCTGTTGCAACAAGACGAAGAAAAAGCCCTGTACGCCGCCGCGCAAGGTTTGCAGCCGAAAATCTCCGCCGCCGTTGCCGAAGGCAATTTCCAAACTGCCTTGTCCGAACTGGCTTCCGTCAAACCGCAAGTCGACGCCTTCTTCGACGGCGTGATGGTGATGGCCGAAGATGCTGCCGTGAAACAAAACCGTTTGAACCTGCTGAACCGTTTGGCAGAACAAATGAACGCAGTTGCCGACATTGCGCTCTTGAGCGAATAAGGCCGCGTTTCATTTGACCCGCTTTTCAGGCTGCCCGATGATTCAGGCAGCCTGAAGTTTTTCGGGCGTATCCCTTACATGGCGTTCAAGGGTATAATTCAGCAGATTTGTCAGGCAGGCAAATCGCGCACATCAAACAATTTCCCACATTCAAGAGGCAGATTATGAATATTCCAGCCATCCGGACCGCACTCGATGCCGTGTTGATTCCCACCACAATACGCACTTTGGGCAGCGAAAAAGCCGTTTCGCTTCTGGAAGAGCGTTCAGACGGCCTGCATATCGGCCTGAAATTCGCGTTCCCGGTTGCCCATATTGCCGCAGACATTGCCAACGCCGTTCAAGAAGCCGTCATTTCGCATACCGGCGAGACCCACATTCACTTGAGTATCGATACCGAAATCGGTACGCATAAAGTCCAACCCGGAGTAGCAACCATCAAAGGCGTGAAAAACATCATCGCCGTTGCATCGGGCAAAGGCGGCGTCGGCAAATCAACGACCACTGCCAACCTTGCCACCGCAATGGCCAGAATGGGCGCGCGCGTCGGCGTACTCGATGCCGACCTGTACGGCCCAAGCCAGCCTACCATGCTCGGCGTACAAGACCGCAAACCCGACCAACAAAACAAAAAACTCATTCCTGTTGAAGCCGAAAGCGGCATTCAAGTGATGTCCATCGGTTTTCTGGTCGATACCGACCAAGCCGTCGTTTGGCGCGGTCCGATGGTCAGCCAAGCCTTGCAACAGCTTATGTTCCAAAGCGAGTGGGACAATGTGGATTATCTCTTCATCGACCTGCCGCCCGGTACCGGCGATATCCAATTGACCCTGTCGCAAAAAATTCCCGTAACCGGCTCCGTTGTCGTGACCACGCCGCAAGACATCGCCCTGATTGATGCACGCAAAGCCGTGGATATGTTCAACAAAGTCAATATTCCGATTTTGGGCGTTTTGGAAAACATGTCTGTCCATATTTGCACCAACTGCGGCCATGCCGAAGCAATCTTCGGCGCAGAAGGCGGCAAAAACTTGGCAGAGCGTTTGAATGTACCGTTGCTCGGCCAACTTCCCTTGAGCCTGCCCGTGCGCGAAGCCATGGACAGCGGCACATCTTCTGCCTTGTTTGAAAACAACCAAACCATCGCCGACATTTACACCGAAGCCGCCTTCCAAATCGCTCTGGCCATTGCCGATAAAGGCAAAGACTTCAGCAGCCGCTTCCCGAAAATCGTTGTCGAATAAAAAAGTTTAAAAAAGGTGTTGACAGCTGTGCGCCCCATCTCTATAATGCACAGCTTATCGGGTCGTTAGCTCAGTCGGTAGAGCAGCGGACTTTTAATCCGTTGGTCGAGCGTTCGAATCGCTCACGACCCACCAAATATAAAAAACCTGCTTTGAAAAAAGCAGGTTTTTTTGCGTTTGGATTTTAGAATTTTGTTGAGCATATTTTGTTATTGAAACAATCCATAGCACATCAAACTTCAGGCCGTCTGAAAATATCTTTCAGACGGCCTGAAGTTTTATAGGAATGGTTTTGAGAAATAAGTTTTCTACTTAGGGCAGACAAACGTTTAGAACCTAACCTGCGTTTGCAACTGCCTACGATAAACCAATACGGCAGCGGTCAGCGTGGCAAAAGAGAATGCTGAAAGTAGAAGCAGATAACGGCTGATCCCGTCCAAGCCGCTGCGGTTGAGCAGCAGTTCTTGAAAAGCTTTCAAGCCCCATGCCATCGGGGAAATCCAAGTGAGTTGCTGCATGGTTTCGGGCATGACGTGTGCAGGCACCATAATGCCGCCGATTGCCGCCATCAGGATGATGCCGCCGCCACCGAGGACGACGGCGTGTTCGGTGGATTTGGCGCAGACGCTGATTAACAGCGCATAGCCGAGTGCGGCGGCGCTGACGGCGGCGGACAGCAGCGCGTAGGGAACAAGGCTGCCGTTGAGTATGAGGGCGGGCACGCCGATTTCGGGCAGCAGGTAGCGGCCGAGCAGCAGCATTCCGACAAATTGAAGTTGGTTAATCAGGAAATAGGGGACGAGTTTGGCGGCAATCAGGCCGGACGCGGAGGCGCGGGCGAGACGCAGGCGGGTGATGGTGTTGGTCTGGCGTTCCAGCGCCATGACGTTCGACAGCGGTATCATGATGAAAAACATACCGAAAATCAGCCATGCGGGAACGCTGTGCTGTACGGCGTTGGGTTTTTCCACCGTGCCGCTGCCTGCGCTCAGATAGTGTTCTTCCAGCATTTTTTTATCTAAAAAGCTGCGCACGGCGGCGAATTGTTCGTCGTTTTTTTCATCGACTTTTTTCTGGATGTCTTTGCGGATGGAGTGGGGCAATTTTTTATTGTCGATTTTGATGCCGTCGTTGTTGTCGAAATAAGCGTCCAGCCGCGTTTGGGTGTAGTGCTGCTGCAAAACGCCTTTAACCGCCGCCAGCCATGAAGGCTCGGTATCGGGCGGTACATAGATTTGCAAGGCTTTGTTGTCGGCGATTTTGCCGGAAGCGGGGTTCGGGTTGTGCAGCACCAGTTGGAAACGCTTGTCATGCAGGCCGTTTTGCGCGTCGGTCAGTTTTTCAGACGACATCAGCGTGACATGAATCTGCTCTTTTTCCAGCGCGGCGGCCAGTGCGGTATTGACGCTGTCGTCTGCCGTGCCGACCAGCGCAATGCGGCTGTCGGTGTGCGGGTCTTGGTCGCGGCTCAGCGCCAACGACATAATCAGCATGAAGGCGATGGGCATCACAAACAACACGGCCAAACCGTGCAGGTCGCGGCAGAGCAGTTTGAGTTCTTTGAGGAGGGAGGAAGTCGTCATTGTGGATTTTGCTTATCTGTTGCTGGCTCGTCTTTGCGCAGGAAATCAAGGTAAAACGTTTCCAGCGAACCGTGTCCCTGCTGGAAGTAGCGGATTTGCGCGCCGCTTTGTTGCAGGGCGGCGTAAACGGAGGCGGCATCGTGTGCCGTTTCCATCATGCCGCGGCTGTCTACTTGCTTTGCACCCAAAGCGGCCAGTGTTTGAGGCGGCAGCGGCGGTTCGACGGTAAAGCGCACGACACCGGTTTGTGTACTCAGAAGCTCGTTCAAACCGCCGTGGTACACCAGCTTGCCGTGTTGCAGCAGCGCGATTTTGCCGCAAAGCTGTTCGATTTCCGACAGATAGTGCGAGGTATAAACCACCGTTACCCCCTGCCGCGTCAAATCCGCCACGCTGTCGAGGATAAAGCGGCGCGACTGCGGGTCGATGCCGACCGTGATTTCGTCGAGAAACACCAATTGCGGCGTGTTAATCAGGCCGATGGCAAAATTCAGACGACGTTTAAGCCCGCCCGAAAGATGCTTTGCTGCTTTGTTTTTGTGGGCGGTCAGGTCGGTCTGTTCCAACAGCGCGTTCAGACGGCCTTTGTCGCGCACTTTGTAAAGCGAGGCGAAAAACAGCAGGTTGTCCCACACAGAAAGCTGCGGATAAAACGCAAAATCTTGCGGCACCAAACCGATTTTCTGCCGTTCGTTGCGGCTTAACAGGCGCAAAGGTTTGCCGTCAAACAAAATTTCGCCCTGCCGTACTTCCTGCAAGCCGGCCAAAAGCGACATCAGCGTCGTTTTCCCCGCGCCGTTGTGACCGAGCAGCCCCAAACATTCGCCGTCGGCAATATCGAACGACACATTGTCCAGCGCGGCGGTTTCGGCTTTGGGATAACGGTGGGAGAGGGATTGGATTTGAATCATGGTTTCAGACGGCCTTTCGAGCGATATTTAAATCGCAGCATTCCATAAATAGCGGCGCTGGAATTTGCCGTCCTTAAATATAAAGCAAACGCTGAAAGGATTGCCGTCCGAACCTTGTCTGCCGAACAGGTAAAGCGTCTTATCATTGCCGCGGTAATAGGCTTCCCAGCCTTGATATACATTGCTGCCGCGTGCGGTAGCGGCAAAATCGGGCGAGAACAGTCCTTGCAGTTCGGCAGCGGGAACCGCTTGACCGTTTAGCGTGATGCGTTCAAGCGCAAACACGCTTTTGGAAATCATAGAGTCCATGCCATAGAACGGCTTGCCTTGATAGAGCCGCGCGGTGTATTTGTCTTTGCTGATACCCGAGAAATCACTGCGTTTTGGGTGGATGCGGCGGGCTACGATGTGTACCTTTTGACCGTTGCCGGACAAAGTCAGCGTATCGTCATGACCGGATTGTTCGCGCAGGCGGACGAAGTTTTTGTCGGAGGCGGGAAATATCAGACGGCTGTAATGGATGAAACCGTAGTCTTCTGCGGCAGGTTGTTGCAGCTGGGCAGTACAGAAACTCAGGCTGCCTTCACCGCCGTCACCCAAACATTCCAACGGCGTACCGTTGGGAATTTTTGCCAAGACTTTGGCATTCAAATCGGGGCTTTCGCGTAAGTTGGTATGTCCGTCGGCATCATGAACCAAGGCAAAGCCGTTCGGCGGCGCGGCATGGGTTAAGGCGGAACACAATAATAAGAGTGTGGCTAAGTAACGCATTTTTATCTTTTCTTTTAGTTTTCAGACGACCTGATTTCAAAACTGTACGCGGCGGATTGAGTTATGCCGCATGATTCCCCATTATTTCAACAATTCCCGCCACAACGTTTCTTCATCGTCCGCAATCTTGCGCAAAAATGCGGCGATTTCGCGGCAGCCGTTTTCAGACGGCTTTTTGCACTGTTTCACGCACATTGCTGCAAACTGCCGCCATTGGTCGCCGATGGCGGTCATTTGTTCCGAGGCCGTCTGAAACGCGGGGTTGTCGCAGATACGGGCAGCCTGCTCGAGGAAATAGGCGTAGATATAGCGGAAACCCGCGCCGCCGGTGCCGATTTCTTCCTGCATCCGCACGAGATGGCCGAGAAACAGCTTTTGGTATTTTTCATTTCGTTTGGCGGGCAGGGCTTCGATGTTTTTTGCCAACGTGCGGATGCCTTTTACGCCGACGAAAAAAACGGGCGGGAGCATTTGTTTGGCGTTTTTGCGTATGGCTTTGCGGATGATGGCGGGTAAGTCGGCCTTAACTTTTTCAGACGACCTGTCGTTTTCCAGCGTGTACATCATGCCTTTGGCGGCCAATACGCCTTTGGCGAAGCGCGCTCGCTGCAAATCTTCGGCGGCGCAGCGCTGCACTGTTTCAAACACGGGGTCGCTGATCAGGTAGTCGCCGCCGTCTTTGCCGTATACCAAGAGATTGTGTGCGTTGAAATGGAAACGCATTTGCGGCGGGAAATACGGCAGCCAGAATACGGAGGTCTGCAAACCCGCCAGTTTGCCCGATGAAAGCGCGGCATCCAGCGCGTCCTGTCCCTTTTGGGCATTGGAAAATTTGCGGGCGGACAATTTCAGCCCCAATGCCTTGCAGGTGTTTTTGATGATGCTGCGCGGCGCGGTACGGTAGGAAACCAGCGGCATGCCGTTTAATTTGATCAGCGGCATCCAGACAAACGTCAGCGCGTGGGCAATGCCGAAAATCATGGCTTCGTCTAAATTGTGGCCATGGTATTTGAGCAGAGTGGACATCACACCGCTTTCGCAATGGGCGGTATGCTGGTGTGGAAATTTTTGTGTGGTCATAAAGTTATTGGTTTTCGTGCAATATTTTCAGACGGCCTGAAGTGGTCGGAATAGGTTTGTTGTTTTGGAAATCAGCGCGCTTCTTTGGCCGCTTCCTGCTCGGCTTTATAGCGGCGCAGAAATTCGATGGCGGCGGCTTTTTCGGCTTCGTTGCCGTATTTGGCATCACGTTGGGCACGGCGCAGTTCGGCGCGTTCTTTGGCTTCTTCGATTTGGCGCGCTTTGAAGTATTCGCGGTTGTCGGAGGAGACGAGTTTGTCCTGTTGCGATTGCGCTTTGGCCATGGCTTTGGCAATCAAATCCATGGGGTTGAATGCGGCGCTTGGTGCGGCTGTTTGGGCTTGCGCCTGTGCGGCCTGTTTGGCTTTGACGGCGGCTTCGCGTTGCGCCAGCAGAGCTTTGCGTTCGGCATCGTCGCGCTGTTTACGCGCGGTATGGCGTTCAAAACGGCTTTGCGCGTGTTCGGCGGCGGCAAAGCGCGGTTCGGCAGAGGTGCTGAAACGGCGTGCGGACGGTAGGAAGGGCTGCGATATGGGAACCATGCCGATGCAGTCGACGGGGCAGGGGGTAACGCACAAGCCGCAGCCGGTGCATTCGTCGCTGATGACGGTGTGCATCAGTTTGGACGCGCCCATAATGGCATCGACAGGGCAGGCGCGGATGCAGGCGGTACAGCCGATGCAGGCGGATTCGTCAATCAGGGCCACGGCTTTGATTTGTGTTTTTGCTGGCGCGAGGTAGGGCTTGCCCAACAGGTCGGCCAGGTCTTTCATGACGGTTTCCCCACCCGGCGCGCACAGGTTTACCGGCGCTTCTCCTGCCGATAGGGCGCTTGCATAGGGTAAGCAGCCTTCATAGCCGCACTCGCGGCATTGGGTTTGCGGCAACAGGCGGCTGATGCTTTGGATGGGAATGGTCATCATGGATAATCAAAATCGAAAAGGCGCATTATATCAGATTGTTGCGTTTATTTTGGCGAAACTCTCTACGCTTATTTTAGTGAAATTTACCACGCTCGTTTTAGCGAAACTCGCTGCGCTCGTTTTCAGACGGCCTGAGTCGGGTTTGCGTTATAATTTTGAAATGGATTTATTTGGGTAATTAGGAATGACGGCTACACTTTGCCCTTGTCAGTCGGGGCGCGTTTATGCGGAATGTTGCGCACCGTTTCATGCGCGTGAGGCGGCGGCTTCGACGGCGGAAGAGTTGATGCGTTCGCGTTATAGCGCGTATGTTTTGCAGGAAATCGACTATATCGTGGACACGACCGTCCCTGCGCAGCAGAATTTGTTGGACAAGCAGGATTTGGCGTCATGGAGTAGGCAGACGCAGTGGTCGGGATTGAAGGTTATCCGTCATGTGCCGTTTGGTAAGCTACATGCTTTGGTCGAGTTTGAGGCGTATTTTGAAGAGAACGGGCAAACCGAGTGCCATCATGAATTGTCGGTGTTTGTGAAAATAGACGGGCGTTGGTACTTTATTGATCCGACCGTTGCTTTGCCGACGATGAAACAGCCTTGTTTGTGCGGTTCAGGCAAAAAGTTTAAGGCGTGTTGCGGACAGTTTTTCAAGTAATGATGTGAACAGGCCGTCTGAATGTCCAGACGGCCTGAGCTGTTTTTACAGATAAAAAAAACCATTCATACTAAGGGAGAAGTATGAATGGCCAATACATTGCGGGAAAACGTCTTACTTGCTGCACCGCCCAAAAGGGATGAAAGAG
>ERZ1699260.669-NODE-670-length-11618-cov-4.395179_pt1 | contig 11618 bp, 7 predicted proteins | sample MGYA00581519_ERZ1699260 | MGnify/ENA primary metagenome ERZ1699260 (study PRJEB42319, sample SAMD00040324) | human oral metagenome | material: saliva | host: Homo sapiens | study: EMG produced TPA metagenomics assembly of PRJDB4115 data set (Metgenomic analysis of... | reverse complement strand
ATGATTTCTCCTATATGAATGTCGTTTTTGTTTACAGGGCGGATGTTCCGGTCCGCAAGTTATTTGAAAGGTTCCGGGGCCTTACAAATGGGGTAAACAATACCGCCTACTATTGTATCAAAATTCTCAGATAAAAGTCAAGCGGTTGGGAAAATATTTTTTTATTTCTGCCAGATTCGTAATCTTCTTTCACCCTTCTCCTCAAGCATGGTCTGAAAAGCTTTAGAGACTATGTAAATGGCGAAAGTCAAGAATAGGGTAACGACTAAATAATTGATCAAAGGACCGTGGTCTCCAACCAATGGTGGTTTTGTCAAAAAGCCATAATCTCCACCCGTCATTAGATTAACCACAAAGATCAGCGCATTAAGCGAAGATGTGATGATTAGGATTCGTTTGAAGTCCAATAAGCTAGCATCATAGTCCTTCAAAAGATAAATCAAGGAATTTCCAAAGAGGGCTAAGTGCCCGAAAATAAAGGACAGGATAGCGATGTGGGGGAAGGGATAGGGATCTGGCACTGGATAAACAAAGGCCGCCAAAGTCCCAAAGGTTCCGAGAACAGCAAAATACTGTTTGACTCTAGAGACACCCGGGGTCAAAAGCACTACAAACATTGCTAAACGGCAATGATAAAAGGGCAGACTTTCTGTTAGAGGCATCTGGTTGACCAAATACCAACCGTAGAGCAGGATTAACTGCAGAGCCTGTAAAATCTGGAAAAATCGTTGGCAAACTTTTTTATCACCATAGCGATAGGCAAGAAATACAGTCAATGCCAATAAACTAAATAGACTTCCATACCAAAGAAGATCAAATCGGGGTGGCTCCGTCGGCTGCGTGCTAAATAAAGCATCCCAAACATTCATGTAACTTTCCTCATTTTCATATAAGCAGGCCTCTTACTCATCTCTATAGAGCCTAGCTTACATTTATTTCTTATAATTTTGTGTAAAAGAAACTGTCGATCTTAATATAAAGCAAAGCTTCTAATCGACATATTGTTCCCGCTCACCCTGATAGACCTGCCATAGAATTTCCATTTGTTCTTTGGTTATTCGTTTTTCAGATAGGGGTGGGAGATTCTTGATATCAAAAAATTCAAGTTCTGCAATTTCTTGATTTTCTTGAAATTGTCCATCCAATAACTGACAGTCAAAAACGAACTTGGCATACTGTTTGTTCTGAAGTTGAAAGCGGTTGGTATCAAAAACCGCCAATAAAGAACCTACTTCTGCCGAAAATCCTGTTTCTTCCTGAACTTCTTTTCGGATATTTTCCTTGGGAGAATATCCTACCTCGCCAAAGCCACCAGGTAATGCCCAAGTATCCTCTCCTTGTCCTCTAACCAGGCAAATCTTCTGATTTTGAACAATCCATGCCCTTACATCCATCAAGGGAGTTGCATAGCTACCTGTTGGTTTTAAAATTGCAGTCAATTCCTCTTGATCGAGCTCCGTTTGATCCTGCAAGACACTCCATAAAATCTGACGTAAATCCTCATAACGTTCACGGTCAAAAGGATCCTTTGTATAGGTCAACCCAGTATCAGTGATAGCTAACATTCTCTGAATAGCTTTGGCGAAATCAGTTGTGCTCATTTTCTAGACTTTCTACTAGCTTAGCTAGATTCATAGAATTCGAACCTTTAAGCAGAATCTGGTCATGTGCACCAAGACTTTCCTTGACCTGCTTAACCATGGCTTCAAACTGGTCTTCCTCAGCTGTTTTCTTGAAGTAGTAAACATGACCAATTGGGAACATTTGACTGGCTAATTGAGCCAATTCAGCAATGTCTTCACCATAGAAAATAACCGTATCAAAGACATCAGGTGACAGGCTCAAAATCATCTGATTGTGGAGTTGAACAGACTGGTCTCCAAGTTCTTTCATATCTGCCAGAACTGCGAGTTTCTTGCCACCTTCATTGGCTGGGATGGCTGAAAATGTTTCAAGGATGAGCTTCATAGCAGTCGGATTGGCATTGTAAACATCTGACAAGATATCCGCACCGTTGGCCGCTTTTTTCCACTCGGTACGATTGCGGGTCAATTCTAGGTTTTGGAAGGCTTGACCAATCTGCTCCTCAGTCACTCCTTCTTGCAAAGCAACATAAGAGGCAATCATGGCATTGGTCGCATTGTACTTACCTGTTACTGGCAAGTCGAGAGCCTGCTCCAAGAAATTAGCCTTGAAGGTTAAACTATCCTTACGCTCAATCAATTCTGTAATTTCGAGTTCTGCACCTGGACCAAAACGAACTACTTTTTGATCAGCAGGTAGATAATCCTCTACAATAGGATCAGCTGGCGCCAAAAGTAAGGAACCCTTTTCCATCCCATCAGCGATTTGCAATTTCCCTTTGGCAATCTCAGAACGGTCCTTAAAGAAAGCCAGATGAGCTTCTCCAACCAAGGTCACGATAGCTGTCTTTGGATGAGCTAGTTCAGACAAGAGGTGGATATCTCCTAGGTGATCCTGTCCCATTTCCAAGACCAGCTTCTCAGTATCATCTGGCATATGAAGAACCGTGTAGGGAAGGCCAATCTCGTTATTGTAGTTCCCTTGCGTTTTGTAGGTTTTGTAGCTTGTAGAAAGCAAATGAGCCAACATATCCTTGGTAGTTGTCTTACCGTTCGAACCTGTAACAGCAAAGACATCGACACCAGTCTTTTGAAGGTAATAGGCCGCAAGTGCTTGAAAGGCTGTCAAAACATCCTCTACTAAAATGTAAGGATGACCTGCTACTGCCTTCTCTGACAGGGTTACAGCAGCACCGTTTTCAAAAGCCGTCTCAATAAAGTCATGACCATCACGCGCCCCCTTGAGTGGCACAAATAGATCCCCAGCTCCAATCAAGCGACTATCAAACTCTGCCTTGACTAACGGGTTATCCGCATAGCTTGTCACATCATTTTTTGCACCGACGGCATGCGCAACTTCGTGAATCGTAAGTTTCATGTTTACTCCTTTAAAAAGGGGCAAGGAGTCCTTCCCCGCCCTTATGTCTGTCTTTACAATAGGTGCGCTTCACGCTTGTCAAAACTTTCCTTAGCAAGATCAACCAAACGCTCAATTAGTTCTGGGTAAGGAAGACCCATATTGTCCCAAAGCAAGGGATACATAGACCATTGGGTGAATCCTGGCATAGTGTTGAGCTCGTTTAGGAAAACTTCTCCCTTATCTGTGTAGAAGAAGTCACAACGTGATAGACCAAGTCCACCAATAGCACGGAAGGCGGCTTCTGCATTTTTACGCATGACTGCTACTACTTCATCACTAATCTTGGCTGGAATATCCATAGTAATCTTGTTATCGATGTATTTGGCTTCATAATCATAGAAGGCTACATCCTTGACAACTTCACCAGGTAGCGTGCTCTTGACATCATAGTTTCCTAAGAGACCGACTTCGATTTCACGCGCATTGACTCCTTGCTCTACCAAGACACGGCTATCATACTTGAAGGCAAGTTCTAGAGCTTGATGGAGTTCCTCTTTAGTTTCAGACTTAGAAATACCGACACTAGAACCCATATTGGATGGTTTGGTAAAGACTGGGTAGGTTAATTTATCCTCAACTTCTGCAATCTTAGAAGTCAAGTCATCTCCTTCAACAATGGCTACGTAAGGGACTTGGGCAATCCCAGCAGATTCCAAGACACGTTTAGTCGTGATTTTGTCCATAGCAAGGCTTGAAGACAAGATGTTGCAACCGACATAAGGCATTTTCAAGACTTCTAAGAAACCTTGAACGGAACCGTCTTCTCCCATAGGTCCATGAAGAACTGGAAAAACAACCGCTCCTTCTTCGTAGATAGCACTTGGAGCAATTTTCTTGTCCCAATCAATCGTTTCATTGGTCATGAGACGTTCATCTTGTCCAGGAGTTTGGGTAAATTCTTGGGTTTTGATGAAATCACCGGACTGGCTGATAAAGAAGGTTTTGACTGCGAAACGATCATAGTTGACCGCACGCATGACACTCTCAGCTGACAAGACAGAGACTTTACGCTCTGCACTGCGTCCACCATATAATAGAATAATTGTTTGTTTCATATGATTTGTTCCAATTCTAATAGAATACTCGTCCTTTAGTATATCACATTTGTCCATTTTTTTAAACTTGAATAGCAAAAAAGAGACTAGATTAAAAACAAATCCAGTCTCTATGTTTCTTAAAATCTTATCTACTAGCTAATTGCTTCTATCATTAATCTTACAGACTAGAGTTCTGTACGATTTTCGATAGCTCTTAAGAGCGTTACTTCGTCCGCATATTCGATATCAGCTCCGACTGCTAGACCTCGCGCTAGACGAGTAACCTTGATCCCTGCGGGTTTGAGAAGTCGAGAGATATACATGGAAGTCGCCTCACCATCAGCAGTTGCATTGGTGGCTACGATGACCTCTGAAACCTCGCTATCCATGAGGCGCGTCATGAGACTCTTGAGATTGATGTCATCTGGGCTAATCCCATTCATAGGTGAAATCAAGCCGTGTAAGACATGGTAAAGACCGTGGTATTCTTGGATATTTTCCATGGCAGCGACATCGCGACTATCCTCAAGGACCAGAATCGTTGACTGATCTCGGCTAGGATCAGTACAGATAGAGCAAGGATCCTCGTCTGTCAAACGTCCACAAATAGAGCAATAAGTCAATTCTCGCTTGGCTGCAAGGAGATTTTTTGCAAATTCATTGACATCGTCATCCGGCATCCCAATGGTATAAAAGGCCAGTCGGGTCGCTGTCTTAATCCCGATACCTGGAAGTTTAGAATAACTGTCAATCAGCTTAGCTATAGGTGTTGGGTAAAGCATGGCTTCCTTTCTAGTTCATTGGATGGTGTTGGTTGTAGAGATTGATAATATCTCGGGCAATGGATGGTCCGATGGTATTGCTTAGATTGGTATTATGCGGGAAAACAACCGCAACTGCAATCTGAGGGTTATCTGATGGGGCATAGGCAACTGCATTAGTGTTGGTTGCCTTTTTACCATCAGCTACATAACTTTCGGCTGTACCAGTCTTACCACTAATAGAGACCGTTGCCCCTTCTAAAAGGGGACGCCCTGTCGTAAGTGCACTAGTACCATGTGACACCTGGTAAAAGCCTTGTTGAAGGATAGACATGTCAGATTCAGAAATATTAATTTTATTCATTTCTGTACTGTCAGTTTGCTTAATGAGTTCTCCCAGACCACCTTGCTCGTTATTGTCATAAATTCCTTCAACAATCCGTGGGGCCAAGCGAACCCCATTATTAGCAATGGTCGCCACATATTGAGCCAACTGCATCGGTGTATAGTTATCAAACTGACCAAATGCATTGTACAGATAATTAGCTAAATCAAATTCTTTAGGGATAAATCCTGTTGATTCCTCGGGCAAGTCAATACCTGTAGAAGCACCCAAACCATACTCACTAAAAGTCGCGCGTAGTTTTCCCATGGCAGACTCAAGTTGGTTGGTTTTGACTGTCATATTTGGTTGATAGGTCTGACCCATCATTCCTAGCGCAGTTTGAACCATGTAGGTATTAGATGAATATTCTAGAGCCTCAACGGCTGTAACCGGAAAGGAACCGTAATAAGGGGTATACCAGGAATTGATAGGGGCAGAACCTTGGAAGACGATTGGTTGGTCTGTCAAGGTTTGGTTGCCTGACAAGACCCCATTTTCCCAACCAGAACTGATGGTTGCCGCCTTAACGACAGACCCTGGTACAAAAACATTGGTCACTGTTCCTAGTGAGTCTGGTGTCAAGTCTCCTGTTTCTAGATTGTGTTTAATTCCTGACATTGCCAATACAGCACCTGTCTTAGGATTAAGGGCTACTGCATAAACACCTTCTGAGTATTTAGCACCACCATTTGCAAGTTCAGAATTAAAATAACTCTTTAAGAGGCTGTCTACGCTATCTTGGAAGGCCAAATCAATGGTTAATTTGATGTTTTTTCCCTTGCTACCTTCTTCTATATTCTCTACGCTCTCCATGTCTCCATGCTTGTCCAAATGGATTTCCTTGACGGTCCGTTTCCCTTGCAAGACTTCTTCGTATTGTTTTTCAAGATAGGAAGTCCCGACGCGATCATTGAGCGAATAACCTTTTTTCAAATAAGCGTCTACTTCTTCTGCTGGAAGACCTGATTTTTCACTAGAAACAGTTCCGACAATAGATGAAAGAGAAGTTTCTAAGACCTTTCGATCCCATGAGGTAGAGATAGAAATACCTGGCAATTCCTTTGAAGCAGAAGCAATTACAGCTACCTGTGTATCACTCAAAGGATCTGTTTGAATATTTCCTGTAGCAAAATTTCCAACTGAATTGAGCTGGCTAAAGAGATAGATGGCCTTCTTTTCATCCTCGGAATAGTCCATCTGATTAGCTGCAATACTATTAGCAGCGTTGTTATAGAGTTCAGATTCAGAAAGTTGATTGCCATCTGAATCATACCGTTTATCTTTTGGAAGAGCTTCAACTGTTTTCTTATAAGCTTCGGCATCCGCCAAGTAGTAGTCTGCCATTTGTCGGTCCGTCAACTCTGGAGAAGTGACTGTGACATAAGTCAACAATTTTTTAGAAATATCCTTCAAATCAGCCGCAGTCATCTTGTTACTTCGTGTGAATGAAACAACTTGTTTAACGGTGTTTTGGACTAAGGGTTTACCAGTCGCATCATAGATCTCTCCGCGAGCGGAACCCATGGTTACTCGAGTTTGGCTAGCAGAAGCTAGTTTATTTTCATAAAAATCCTTATGAAGAACTTGCATATAAAGCAAACGGCCAATAATTGTTAAAAAAAGCAAAATGACGATTGCAAATAACAAATTAAGCCGTATCGGTATCGAGTGGCTATTGAATTTTCTCATACACATCAATCTCATTTCTAATCAAAATCACACTCTTCATTGTACCATAATTAGGTAGAAAATTATGGAAAAAGAAAAGACTTTCCCTTTTTGGTCCAAAAATTATTTTCTATGATATAATGGAGGTGAGCGCTATTTTATTTGTTAGATTTATCAAATAAATTCTGGCAAATAGCTATCAAAGGAGTCCCATGAATAAGCAAGATATTTCTACAATCATTGAGCTTCACTTTGAAGAAATGACCGATTTAGAGCAAGAAATTGCCCGCTATTTTCTGCAGGCAGATACCATAAACGATGACTTATCCTCTCAGCAAGTTACTCAAAAACTTCATATTTCCCAGGCAGCGCTCACTCGTTTTGCCAAGAAATGTGGTTTTAAGGGCTATCGAGAGTTCATCTTCAAATACCAACAACAAAAAGACACTCTTTCTGCTCCTCAACAGGATATGAATCCTTTGACTCAGAGAGTCCTTAGAAGTTATGCAAACCTGCGAGAAATTTCTCAAGGATTGATTGACGATGAGCAACTGGAACGCGTGGCTCAGATGATTGACCAATCCGAACGCGTGTATTTTTTCGGAACTGGGAGTTCTGGTCTAGTCGCACGTGAGATGAAGCTACGTTTTATGAGATTGGGTGTCGTCTGTGAAGCCTTAACAGATCCAGACGGTTTTGCCTGGACGACTAGCATTATTGATGAAAAATGTTTGGTGTTTGGTTTTTCTCTCTCAGGAACAACACCATCTATCATCGATAGCCTATTAGATGCCCAGGATATGGGAGCTAAGACAGTTCTATTTACAAGTGCACCGAATAAGGATACCCAAGCATTTACAGAAACAGTATTAGTCGCAAGTCAAAGCCAGGCCTCTTATATCCAACGAATCTCTGCTCAGCTTCCAATGCTGATTATCATTGATTTACTCTATGCTTATTTCCTAGAGATTGATCGCGAAAGTAAAGAAAAAATCTTTAATAGCTACTGGGAAAATAATCGATTAAATGGTTATCGCAGAAACACAAGAAATAGAAAGCCCTGAAATTGGAAACCATTCAGGGTTTTCTGTTTAAAATATTTTTCCCCACAAAAAGGAGCCCACAATGGGACTCCTTTTTTAGTGGTTCAAGATACTTCCTTTGACGTTCTCTATTCTAGTCCTTCATATCTTTTTTGAAGAAGAATAGCATCATTCCTGAAACAAGAGTGAGGGCAGGCAAGAGAGCTGAACTTACTTCTTCTCCTGTTGCTGGTAACTGTTTGCTTGTAGAATCTGCTACAGTTCCCTTAGCCTCTGCTAAAGGCTTATCTTCTCCCATAGGTTGTGGAGCAGGAGTTTCTACATTTGCTGGTGCACTTGGTTGAGCTGCATCCTTGTACACTACCGCATAGACACCTAGGTGTGGAGCTACAAATTCAAGTGCTGAACCTTTCTGTTCAAACTTCACTTCCTGCAATTCTTGATTTGCATTCATGGCATAGACATTGGCTACATCAGACGCCACAGCAACTTGAACAAGGGCTGCACCTTTCAATTGAACAAGTTCGCCTTTCTCATTCTTCAATTGAATTTGATAAGCATCGAAACGGCGACCTTCCAAGACCTGATCAGCAACCTTATCGACCTCTAGAACAGAACCACCATTGAGGTCCCCTTCTCGAGCAATCAGTTTCAAGTTTGTTGATGAATCTTTCAAGACCTTCAATGTGCTATCAGTTGATGGACTTTCTTCCTTAGTTCCAACTTCGACGATGCGATCTTGGGCTTCCTCACGTTCAACCTTAACAACCTTACGGTTGTCACCATCGACTTCTACATAAGTCGTTACTTGTCCGTCTTTTCCTTCAGAAACAACTTGTTCCTTACCTTTAGCTAAATCAGCATTCTCACGGCGAACAGTCTTGAAGGCGATTGGTTCTTTCTCTACTTTTAGATTTGGTAGATTAAAGTCCAAATTCATAACGCCTTCTGTCGGCATAGCAGTTCCTTCTTGAGTACCTACTTCAACGATGCGGTCTTGAGCTTCCTCACGTTCAACCTTAACAACCTTACGATCGCTGCCGTCAACTTCTACATAGGTCGTTACTTGTCCGTCTTTTCCTTCAGAAACGACTTGTTCCTTACCTTTAGGTAGAAGAGAATTTTCACGACGAATAGTGTTGAAGGCAATCGGCTCTGTCGTTACTTCAAGGCTTGGTTGAGTTACACTCAATTCTTTAACACCTTCAGCTGGAAGATTTGAATGTTTCACTTCCTCTTCTGGCTTACTTGGGTCCTCTGGTCTTGCAGGCTCTTCTGGTTTACTTGGCTCTTCTGGAGCTGGTTCCTCTTTTGGTGTCGCCTGAAGATTGTTGATAGATGTCAGAGCGTCTTTCAAGGCCTTATCTACTGCATCCTGAGTTTTGGCTTCTTCAATAGCAGCTAAGGCTTGTTCTGCTAGTTCAACTAGTTTCTTCTTAGCTTCCTTGTCATCACCCAACTCAGCTGTTTTACTTTTAATGGCTTCGGACAAGCTTGCCATAGCTTTATCGTAGTCAAGCTTAGGCTCTACTGGTTTGCTTGGTACCTCTGGCTGTGTTGGTTCTTCTGGTTTTGCTGGCTCTTCTGGTTGTGTTGGTTTTTCTGGAGCTGGCTCCTCTTTTGGAGTTGCTTGAAGCTCATTGATAGATGCCAAAGCTGCTTGCAAGGCCTTATCTACTGCATCCTGAGTCTTAGCTTCTTGGATAGTTGCAAGAGCTTGTTCTCCAAGTTCAACGAGTTTTTCCTGAGCAGCTACATCATCGGCAAGTTCTGTTGCTTTTTTCTCGATAGCTTCAGTCAAATCTGCAATTGCCTTATGGTAGTCAACTTTAGACTCTTCTGGTTTTGATGGTTCCTCTGGCTGTGCTGGTTCTTCTGGAGCTGGCTCCTCTTTCGGAGTCGCCTGAAGACTGTTGATAGATGCCAAAGCTGCTTGCAAGGCCTTATCTACTGCATCCTGAGTCTTAGCTTCTTGGATGGCTGTCAAGGCTTGCTCTGTTAATGCAACTAGCTTCTTCTTAGCTTCCTTGTCATCACCGAGCTCAGCTGTTTTTCTTTCAATCGCTTCGGTCAGACTTGCCATAGCCTTGTCATAGTTTGGTTCTTCTGGCTGTTCTGGTGTTGGCGTATCATCTGTGCCATAATTTTCTTCCTTATCAAGGATCGTTTGCAAAGCTGCTGCTGTCTTCAGAACTTCTTGTGCATTGGCTTCACTTGCTGAAAGTTGCTCAGATAATTTATCCAAGTTTGACTTGAAGGCTTGACGTGCCTCTGGAGTATTCTTCAAGCTTGTCTGGTCAAACTTAACCAACTCATCCTTCCAGTTCTTCATGGCTTGGATTAACTCTGCTTTGGTATAAAGAGCACTATCTTCACCATGAGTGATGAACTGGTCAACTTGGATACCAATATTTCTCGTAGTATCATTACGTTTTGGATCCAATTGCAAGGTTACAGCATGCCAACCTTCTTCGAGTCCAGTCAAACGAACGAGAGTCTGACCACCTTGACGGGTAGTAGCTGTACCACTGAAGTATTTCTTACCATTGTATTCAGACGCATTCCCTAAGCCATCTTGATACTCAAGTTCTTTACCATCTAGAGTAACCTTGTAGATACCATGTCCAGGATCAACAAAACCTTTGATTTCAAGACCTGTTCCGTAGAAGTAGGCTGTTACACTAGCATTTTTCTTTTGCTCGTCATTCAATCGACCGAATGATGCCCAAGACTCAGTGTTTTGGTATTTACCTGATGAATTGGTTTCATGGTGCCAACCTGGGCTATAGTCAAGCTGAGTTGCTTGATCGTCATAGCTTGTCTGGTCTTTTTGGAGTAGTTCTGCCTTCATCACTTGAATCGTAGCTTCTGAAGCAAAACCAAGGAGGGCATTATCAGAAACGCTAGTCATTTTCACTTTGAAGTCAAAGATTGAATCAGCTTGCTCTGTAAAGTCAATCGTTGGAATCGTGATTGTTTTCTCAGTTTCACCATCTTGGAAAGTCAAGTCAGCTGTTGTGTCCTTGTACACTTTACCATGAACCCCTGTTCCTGGTTCTGTTACAACATGGACTGTTGCTGTTCCTTTGCTACCACCAACACGCTTAATGGTTACAGTAACCGGTTGACCTTTTTGAACTTCATAAGTTGTTTCTTTCATCTCAAACATACCTTTGCCGGCATTGTTAAGAGTGTAGATACCTTCAGTCGCAATAGGTTTACCAGTCTTGTTAACAAGTTTGATGGTATGTTCACCTGGAGCCAAATCATCTGTTTCATAAACCATCTGGCTACGTTTACGAGATGCATTATTGGTTTGCACGTCTGCAACCTTCTGACCATCTACGTAAACTGACATTTCACCGTGGTTTGGATCCACTGTAGATACTACATATGCTTTTGTTCCAGTGAAGCGGTAGGTTACACTTGCATCTTTTTGGTTTGTCCACATAGATGTTCCGCGGATACCTTCAGATTCGTCATACCAAGTTGTATTTTCTTTATCAGCTGTTGTATTTGAATGGTAATCCAATCCTAGAGGGTAGCCGTCTGTTTTCTCAATACTGCTTGGTGTCTTATAAACAGAGAAGTTTGTCAAAATAGGTGTCGCTTGTGCACCAGTAATGGTCACGCGAATTTTTTGTGCTTCTACTGGTTGACCTTGGATAAGGCGACGATAACCAACAGTTGATCCTTCACCGTATGGTACCCAACGGCCATT
>ERZ1699260.626-NODE-626-length-12085-cov-3.893544_pt1 | contig 12085 bp, 9 predicted proteins | sample MGYA00581519_ERZ1699260 | MGnify/ENA primary metagenome ERZ1699260 (study PRJEB42319, sample SAMD00040324) | human oral metagenome | material: saliva | host: Homo sapiens | study: EMG produced TPA metagenomics assembly of PRJDB4115 data set (Metgenomic analysis of... | reverse complement strand
GGAGATGTGTTGAAGATACAGGAGAACGATTCTCTAAGGTGCTTAAGCACCAAGTGAATCGGTTCCGTACGATCTGTACTGTCTGCGGCTTCGTCGCCTGGTCCTGATTTAAATTTAATCCACTATACATGATGGGACGGGCAAAGGTCGTCTGAAAAAGGATAAGTTGAAAACAGCTGAATTTTACCCGAAAAAAAGCGGATATGCCGTAACGACATATCCGCTTTGATTACATTCGATTTTAGGAGAACAGGCGCAGGGCTTGTTTGCTGCCGGGTTTGATGCCGACTTTGAGCATTTCTTCCTGACGCGCCAAGACGTAATTGCGAATGTCTTTGAGCCATTGGGTAGAAACTTCTTCCATTTTGTCGTTGACCAAATCCAAGCCCAACTGACCGGAGAGGCGTACCGCCAAGTCCATGAAGAGGTCGAAGGTTTTTTCGCCGGCGGGCGCATGCGGGATGTCGAGCAGCATGCTGAAGCCTTTGTAGGACTGGTTGTCCAAAAGGGCGTTGGTAAAAGCATCGCCTGTGAGGCTATGGATGGCAAACATCGGGCTGCCGGTTTGTCCGGTGTAGTGGAATGCGCCGTCTTCGCCCAATACGAAGCCGAGGTTTTCAACAGAAGCGCGCAGTTCGACGCCGCTGATGTTGCTGTGTGAAACCAAGTGGATGGCGATGGTTTGATCGACACGGGCGCAGAAGGTGTCCAATGCCTGCGCGACTTCGGTAAACGCTGCCAAATCGGTGTGGAGGACTTTGCCGCCCATCAGTTGGGCGAAGGTGTCAACCTGTTGGTTGAACTGTTGCAATTCTTCTTGGGTTGCCAAACCGTTGCGGCTGACTGCTTGCAGGCCGACAACGAAACCTTGGTAATACACGCTCGGAATCGGTTCGGCAACTTGGAAGCGGTCGTCCATGGTGCAGCCGATGATTTGGAAACGGTGGCGGTTGGACAGGCGGGGCAGGGCGTGCAGCTCTTGCGCTTCGGAGAGGGCGATGTAGGCGAGGTAGTCGAAGCGCGGGTCAAACCACGGCAATTCGACTTGAGACAATTCGTCCAAGCTGACCAAAGGCTGGTTGGCGGCGGACGGCAGGTTGACCGGCTCGTCGCTGGCGGCTTGGGTGGTGATTTCGTTGTTCAGGCCGATGACGGTATGCTGTACCGGCTCGTCGGTAAAGTCGTCTTCAATCGCCAACTCGACATCGGTTTTGATGGCGGAAGGTTTGGCGAGTTTGGCTTTGGCGGCGAAGATTTCGTCTTGTTCTTGCAGATTGCGCAGCGCGGCTTCTTGGGCTTTGTTCGCTTTTTTGACGAACAGGCCTTTGCCGCCGGATTCTTTGCCGTCGCGCACATGGCTGGTTTTACTGTTCAGGAGCGCGTCTTTGTCGGAGTGGCCGAACTGCTCGCGCACCTGTTTGCGGTATTGGTTTTCTTGGTACATATTGTAGGCGATGACGGCAAGGATGACTGCCAAGCCTAAGACGATGAAAATCATGGGTAATCACTTTTTGTAAGAGCGGCATTCCGTCTTCGTTGCCCGGGGCGGTTTGCCTTTGGGCGTATGCGGAATCGTATTGCCGCGAGTAAGTTCGTCGGAGTCGGACACGGATTGTCCCGTATGAACGTTCAATTATAACGAAAATAAACTTTTCTGACAGCAAATGCCGTGAATGATAGCCCAAAATCGGGCTGGGTCGTCTGAAAAATGCTATATGGCATTTTTGAGCGATTAACGGACAACCGGAAAACCCGCCGCCTGCAATCTTTGCCAGTCGAAAAAGTGGCCGGGATCGGTTTTGCGGTCGGGGGCGATGTCTTGGTGGCCGGTAACAGCGGTGATGGGGTAATGCCCGACCAACGCTTGCACCAGGGTTTCCAGCGTTTGATATTGCACTTCGGCAAACGGCTCGAAATCGCAGCCTTCCAATTCGATACCGACCGAAAACGCATTGCACTTTTCACGTCCGCGAAACGACGACACGCCTGCGTGGTACGCCATATCGTCGCAAGAAACAAACTGCACCGCCTCGCCCTCGCGGGTAATCAAGAAGTGGCTGGAAACGCGCAAGGTGTGGATGACGCTGAAAAACGGATGTTCGTCGGGGTCGATGCGGTTGGTAAACAGCTTTTCCACCGCGCCCGTCCCATATTCGAAAGGCGGTAGCGAAATATTGTGTAAAACCACCAGCGACACAGTTTCTGATTCTGCACGCGGCTCGAAGTTCGGCGAAAACGCGCGGCGAGCAGGCTGCCACCAGCCTTGTTGCCAGTCAATACTTTGGCATTCGGACGGAAGATTCATATTCAGACGACCCTTTATTTCAGACGACCACTGAGGCGGAAAAAACATACGTCGGGCGGGCGCGCAGGGAAGAAGGCGCGCATTTCGGTTATACTGTCGCACGACGTTCACAAATCAAAAATCCTACCATGCTGAAAAAAATGTTGAAATGGTTTGCGGTATTTTTTGTTGCCGTTGCCGCCGTGTTCGCCGCCTTGCTGTTCGTTCCCAAAGACAACGGCAAAGCATACCGTATCAAAATTGCCAAAAACCAAGGCATCTCTTCCGTCAGCCGTACGCTTGCCGAAGACGGAGTCGTTTACAACCGCCATGTACTGGTCGCAGCCGCCTACCTGATAGGCGCACACAACAAACTCAACGCCGGCTCGTACCGCCTCCCTTCCAACATTTCCGCATGGGGCATTTTACAGAAAATCCGCAACGGCAGACCCGATGCCGTTACCGTTCAAATCGTCGAAGGTTCGCGTTTTGCCACCATGCGTAAAATCATCGACAACACGCCCGACATCGAACACAAAACACGCGGCTGGAGCGATGCCGAACTCATGCAGGCGATTGCCCCCGACGCGCTCAGCAGTAATCCCGAAGGCCAGTTCTTCCCCGACAGCTACGAAATCGACGCAGGCAGCAGCGATTTGCAAATCTACCAAACCGCTTATCAAACCATGCAACGTCGTCTGAACGACGCTTGGGAAGATCGCCAAAGCGGATTGCCCTACAAAAATCCGTATGAAATGCTGATTATGGCGAGCCTGATTGAAAAAGAAACCGCCCACGAAGACGACCGCGCCCATGTTGCTTCCGTATTCGTCAACCGCCTCAACATCGGCATGCGCCTGCAGACTGACCCGACCGTGATTTACGGCATGGGCAGCGCGTACAAAGGTAAAATCCGCCAAGCCGACCTCCAGCGCGATACGCCGTATAACACCTACACCCGCAGCGGCTTAACCCCGACCCCCATCGCCCTGCCGAGCAAAGCCGCCCTTGAAGCCGCCGCACATCCGTCGAATGAAAAATACCTCTATTTCGTCTCCAAAATGGACGGCACCGGCTTGAGCCAGTTCAGCCATAATCTGGAGGAACATAATGCCGCTGTACGCAAATATATTTTGAAGAAATAGGTTGAACTGAGCTTCAAAAGCATAAAGGTCGTCTGAAAACTAGAAAACCGGTTTTCAGACGACCTTTTGTCTCAGGACGATTTAGAACAGATTATTATTGTTTATCTTTATCAAGTTATTTTATAGTGGATTATAGTGGATTAAAATTGCAATGATACAGCGTTGCCAACGCCCTTATGTACTACCCGTACACGGCGGGCGTTGCCGCCTTGTCTCATTTTTATTTTAATCCACTATAACTTTAAACCAGTACGGCGTTGCCTCGCCTTAGCTCAAAGAGAACGATTCTCTAAGGTGCTGAAGCACCAAGTGAATCGGTTCCGTACTATCTGTACTGTCTGCAGCTTCGTCGCCTTGTCCTGATTTAAATTTAATCCACTGTATTTTCATTGCTACTGCAAAATAAAAAGCGGTCTGAAACCTTATTTGGTTTACAGACCGCTTTTATTATTTATGCCTTATCGGGTAGGCGGTTTGGCGTATCCGTCATCGGCGGGAAAGGCTTGAGGTTCATTTCTGCTGCGGTTCGGGTCGTACAGTTCGAAAATTGCAGTGCCGATTACACCCGTATTGCGGATGGAGCCATTATCCGAGTTGGCGGCATAAGAGTCGCGGGGGCTGCTGAAGACAAACGACGCCACCGCGCTGCTGCTTTTGCGGAAACCTTCGATTTCTAAAGAATCATGAGGATACAAGACATAACCGTCGGCGTATTTGCTGGCCGATTTGCCTGAAATCACATCCAAACCATCAACGCTGGCTACGATTTCCAAGGTTTTGTTGCTGTTGTTTTGATAGACCAAACGGTATGACTGTCCGTCTGTACCGCGCAGATAGTAGTCGCCTGTGTCACGGAATATCGGCAGCAGGCTGCCATCGTCACCGCGTACAGACAATTCCACTTTGCCTGAAGCTAAAGCAATCGAATTGACGCTGCGACCGCGATAATCTTTGGAAGAGTAGTTTAATACGCTTTGCGCCAAAGGTTCCTGACTAACACGGCGCAAATCCACAGAATGAACAGGAGATTCCACCTCATCGCCCCAACCCGTTCCTAATTTCTCTGCCGCTTGCGCACTTTGGCTCGGTACGGCTGAATTGGTGGCAGCCGGTGCTTCAACTGCTTGATGTGATTGTGAACAGGCTGCTAAAACGGCAGCCAGCAACACCGGCAGCCATAATTTAAATTTCATTTGAGGCATAATCGCTCCTACGATAAATTGGATGATGGATAAACAACCTGAAATTACATAATAAAACTTACCGTATCATTATTATTTTTTCTAAATAACAAGGGCAATACAGCAAAAGAGTTACCCATAATCTATACACTTACTCTAAATGGGTAAGAAACAGTATTACATCATACTTTGTAGGTTTATATGTCTAAAGCGCTTATCAAAGAACTTTTCTCATTGGAGCCTTGTCAATAAACAGGATAAATAGGGGTAAAACCGTCGGTCAGGTCGTCTGAAAATTCTCTTCAAACCTTTATTTATGATTCTAAAGAATTTTAAATAGCGTATTGTCGACTTCAATGATGAAGATTTGTTGAGAGATACCGTATTGTTATGGATGGCAATTTCGACGGCACATTAGAAGATGCCTCTATAAAAGGATAAAATGATGATGAAAATTAAGGTGACTATGCTGGGCATTACCGGCTTGATATTGTCCGGCTGCTTTTTTGCCAATGACGAAATCAAGTTGGATGATATTGGGAATTTCAAAATTACAGTCAATGAAGCTAAGGATTATAGGCAGGTTCATTTGACAGGTTTATTAGGCAATAGCGCAATGGGCATTTCAGATATCAAAACAACTTCCCACAAGGATGAGCTGAATATTACTTTATTTCAAAAATTGGCAGGTTCAAAATATTCAGGAAAGCTAGATAAAGAAATTGCTCTTGACCGCGATATTAAAAAGATTACTTATGGTTCTAAACACGAGATTATCTGGCAGGAGTAAATCGGTTTTATTCGATATCTTGATTGCTTTTTGATAAGACTGTTTAGCAGTTTAAACGCAACGAAAAAGGTCGTCTGAAAACTGGAAAACCGATTTTCAGACGACCTTTTATGCTATCACTGCTTAGTAAACTAATTCACAAAATCATTGAAGTTGTAATGAGATGCGGCAGTTGCCTTAGTCTATATCATTGATGGTCTAACTAATCCGCCAACTGCGCTGCAACGCTTCGAAAACTCATCAAAGCCGCTTCGATATTTTCAATGATTTCATCGGCTAAAATATCGGGGGCGGGCAGATTGTCCAAGTCGGTTAAAGAATGGTCTTTCAGCCAGAAAATATCCAAGCTGGTTTTTTCGCGCTTATTGATTTCATCGATACTAAATTTACGCCAGCGTCCGTCGGGATTGTTTTCGGCATGATAGGTTTCTGCGCGCTTTGAACGGTCTTCGGGGCAATAGCAGGTAATGAAATCCTGCAAATCTGCCAACTGCATCGGTTTTTTCTTCAGTGTGTGATGCACGTTGGTGCGGTAGTCATATACCCAGACTTCTTGGGTAACGGCTTTTTCCTGTGCGGGACGGTTATCAAAGAACAACACATTTGCTTTCACGCCTTGGGCGTAGAAAATGCCCGTTGGTAAACGTAAAATCGTATGTAAATCGGTTATCTGCAACAGTTTTTCGCGCACGGTTTCGCCTGCGCCGCCTTCAAACAGTACATTATCGGGCACGACCACGGCTGCCCGCCCGTTGTTTTTGAGCATGGTGTAAATATGCTGCAAGAAGTTGACTTGTTTGTTGGAGGTGGTTGCCCAAAAGTCTTGGCGGTTATAGACAAAATCTTCGGTTTCAGCTTCACCCTCGGCATTGGTAATGGTCATGGTGCTTTTTTTACCAAATGGCGGATTGGCCAAAACCAAGTCCACTTTGCGTGGGCTTGGTGCAACCAAGGAATCATCGGAGCTGATCGGGCTATCGCCGTCCATTTCGCCGATGCCGTGTAAAAACAGGTTCATCAAACACAAACGGCGGGTATTGGCGACAATTTCATTACCGAAAAACGTCCCGTTTTTTAACCGCACTTTTTGCTCGGCATTTAAATTGGCATGTTTTTCCAAATAGCTGTATGCCGCCAATAAAAAGCCGCCGGTGCCTGCCGCCGGGTCGGCAATCAGGGTATCTGCCTGCGGGCGGACGCATTCAACAATTGCCTCAATCAGAGCGCGCGGCGTAAAGTATTGCCCCGCACCTGATTTGGTATCTTCGGCATTTTTTTCCAAAATGCCTTCGTAAATATCGCCTTTTACATCCACGCCCAAGCGCGTCCATTTGGTTTCATCAATCATCGCCACCAAACGGGATAATTTGGCCGGGTCTTGGATTTTGTTTTGCGCCTTGGCAAAGATTTGGCCGAGCAAGCCTTTACGCATACTTAAATCGCGCAACAAAGCGAGATAATGGCTTTCCAATTCCGCGCCGGTGCGATCGGTCAGACTTTTCCAGTTGTATTCTTCCGGAATGCCGACATCGCGCTTGTAGGGCGGCTGGCTGTATTCAAAAGCCATTTTCAAGAAAATCAGATAAGTAATTTGTTCTAAATAGTCGCCGTAGCTTACGCCGTCATCGCGCAGCATATGGCAGAAACTCCAAACCTTTTGAACGATGGCATTTGATGTATGGTTTTGCGTTGTGGTCATATTCGTTTTCTCTTTAATTTATTTATCCAAAAGGCTACCTGAAAAAGCCGCTTTCAATACGGCCTGTTTAAGCAGCTCGGCTTGTTTGAGTTGTTTGGCAATTTCATCGGCAAGTTGATCGCAAGCGGTAAATTTTTGCTCAAGAATGTCAGCAATTTCTTTTTGTTCTTTTAAAGAACAAAATACAAATGGATAATTAATTAGTTTTTGTCCATTAATATTAGATTGATTGACACCATCAGTTTTTACAAAATTGCCATATTTTTTTGCAATCATTGAATTTAGAAAATAGGTTAAATATCGTCCATCAGTAATTTCTGTTAAATGATTTATTCTAATAAGATAACCTGCAAAAATTGCCTTTTCATCTGTTTCAATAATTGATGTTTTACCAACTAACTCAGGACTATTTGTACGATTAAATAAGACATCACCTTTTTTTAGTAAATATTGTTTAATTTCTTCATCATTATCAGAATAAACAAGGTCGGTCCAATCAATTTTGCCGTTTTGCATATTGCCCATGCGTAAAACAGGAACTTTACCTTCAGGTTGTGATTTGGCCGATGTACCATATTCAACCCCTAAAGTCATTAATCCTAAACGCTCCCAAAACCAACCATCTGGCAACTCTGTAAGCTCAATTTCATTCAATTTTTCAATTGATTCAAGTTTTTTCAAAGTTGATGGTTTGCTCGGTTTTTTCCCTTCTTTTCCATTTTGTTCCCATTGGCTGACAGCCGTTTGCCAATCGGCAAGCTGTTGGGCGTGGTGTTGTTCGCGGGTCGTCTGAATTTGGGCGAGCAGTTCGTTTTCAGACGGCAAGGCATCTGCGTGCTTGCTGCGCCATTCTTTGGTGAGTTCGCCGTTAAAGGCATTTTTGAGCAGGGATTGGCGGTATTGTTGGATTTGCTGCGCTGCGGTTTTCAGACGACCTATGCCTTCGTCGATTTCGTCAAACAGGCTTTCGATTTTATTGACGATGGTTTGTTGGGTTTCAAATGGAGGAATATTAACGGATGTTGCTTCGAATTTTCCTTTTGTTACATGAACCATTCCTGAACCATGAGCTTTGGCATAAAGTTCATTAGTAACTTTATCAAGCAAATAATAAATAAATGTCTTATCTATATTTTCTTTTGGTAACACTTTAAAAATATGCTGATTTAAGAAAGCATATTTACCTTTCCAAATATATGCTCCAAGTGATGCAGACCATGCAAAAAGCAAATCTCCATTTCTAATATGATATTTTTCCTCAATATTTCCATCGTAGTAATTATATTCAGCATTTGGATTATTTAAATTTTGGATACGAACAATAGGTATGCCTGTTTTACTCCATTCTATTGGCTTAAAAGCTCGCCCATTTACATAAGTGGCAATTTCCCCCAAAGTCGTTTTCTTCCACCCTTCAGGCAATTGCTGTTCTGTGGTCATTGTTATGCTGTCCATTGTTGGTTAATCTCGTCTAATAGGGCGTTAAAGTCTTGGTCGTTGGCGGCAATTTCACTCAATACATCATAGGCTTGACCCAATCCGCCATGTTGGTTGAACGGGGTAAGTTCAAAGTCGTTCCCTTCGATGGCAAAGGAGGTGATGATGTGGTCACGAATCATGGTCAGCCATTGCATTTGCTCTTCGGTCAGCGGTTTGTCGGCGCGGGCGTTGTGTTCAAAAGTCCAAGTCTGGAAGTTTTTACGCACGGCTTTGGTAAACGGGGTGATTTTGTCATCAATGCCAATCACTCGGCGGACAAGGCTGACTAAGGCGGTGAGTTCGCTTTCTGCCTGTTCGCTGACGTTATCCAAACGCGCGTATGCCTGCCAGATATGGCTGAATGCCAATTTCGGTTTGGCTTTTTTGATGGCATCTGCCAGCTCTTTAATCATCGCAAGGCTTAAGGCTTGGCGTTGATAAGGCTGATTATAGAAAATCTGCAAGGCGGTAATTTCGTCTTTGTTGTTGTGTATCCATTCGGCAAAATCTTGGGTCAGGGTTTCATCATTTTCTGCCCAGCCTGCGTGGATGACTTCATCAATCTGGGCGTCAATTTTCTGCTCGTTTTGTTTGCGAATGTCGTCCAATATGGTGATGAGCTCCATGGAAAGCGGACGTGCAGCGGCTTTGACGCGCTGTTTTTGTATCTTTAAAACTGTTTTTTCAGACGGCGTCTCATCGATGGAAATGCCTTCTTGCTCGCAAGCTGCCCGATGGATTTCGTCGGTATTGATGGCGTGAAACAGGTCTTTGACCAATTGCGGTAATGGGATGCCGCCTGTGATTTCGGTGATCCGCTGCTGTTGTTCGTTATCCAGCTGTTTGTTTAAACGGGCAAGGCGTGCCGCCAGTGAGCTGATGCTGTCGCTATCAAATGCGCCGCCGAAGACGACGGCTTTTCCTAAATCGGAAAAGCTGACCGAACGCTTGGTGTCTAATTGTTGGCTTGCCGTTTTGAGCGATTTGGTAACACCGATGGCATCGACAATTACATAATGGGTTTTGGCTGATGATGCGGAGGGGCTGACTTTTTGCAGGCCTTCTTTATCAAGCGTGCGTGTGCCGCGCCCTTTCATTTGCTCGAAATAGTTGCGGCTTTTGACATCGCGCATAAACAGTAGGCATTCAAGCGGGCGGACATCCGTTCCTGTGGCAATCATATCAACGGTAACGGCGATGCGCGGGTTGTAGCTGTTGCGAAAATTCGCCAAGACGGTTTTGGGTTCTTCGCCGTGTTCGATGATTTCGCCGTTCTCTCCCACAATATCGTCTTTGGCTTTGTAAGTGATTTTTTTGCAAAATTCGTTGCCTTGCCCGAACTCTTCGCGAACCATTTTGATGATGTCGTCGGCGTGGCTGTCGTTTTTGGCAAAAATCAGGGTTTTGGGTACTTCTTGACGATTTGGGAACATTACGGGTAAATGGTCGCGGAAAGTACGGACAATAGTGCGGATTTGGCTTGGATTGACAACATCCCTGTCGAGTTGCTTGGCGGTATAGTCTTCATCGCTATCTTGCTGCTGCCAGCGTTTGCGGCGTGTGGTGCGTTCGCGGTGTTCGACCAGTTCTTCGGCTTTGAATTTGCCGCCATCAAGGCTGATTTTGGTATTGATCAGATAGACTTCATTGCCTACGTTTACGCCATCGGCAACGGCTTGCTCGTGGCTGTATTCGCTGACGACATTTTGATTGAAAAAGCCAAAAGTGCGGTTGTCCGGTGTGGCGGTTAAGCCAATCAGATAAGCATCAAAATAATCCAACACTTGCCGCCACAGGTTGTAAATGGAGCGATGGCATTCATCGATAAAGATAAAATCAAAAAATTCGGGTGGCAGATCCGGTTGATAGGCAACGGGCAATGGTTCTTTTAAGCGGTTTTCCCATTCTTCCAATTCCATGCTGTCATCCGGTATCGCCAGGTCTTCCCCTTTTAATAGCGAATACATGCGCTGAATGGTACAAATGCAGACTTCTACGCCGTTGGGAATGTGCGGCGATTTAATGACTTGAGCGTTGTAGAGTTCAGTAAATTTGCGGTTGTCGTCAGACGGGGTAAAAACCAACATTTCCTGCTCGGCCTGTTCGCCCAAATTGACAGTGTCGACTAAAAACAAAATGCGGCGTTTGCCTGTGTATTTGAGCAAACGATACATAATGCTGATGGCGGTATAAGTTTTGCCTGCGCCTGTGGCCATCTGAATCAAGGCGCGCGGCAAATCTTTTGCCAAAGAATCTTGCATATTTTCAATGGCGGTTAATTGGCAATCGCGCAAGCCAAGTTCAGACGCAGATAGATGATTGGGATTAAGTAGCGGGATAGCCTTGAGTTTGGCGCGTAGGGTGTTTTTGCCTTCACTTGCCCATTTTTGCAATGTCTCGGGGCGGTGAAAGCTGAATACTTCACGGGCACGCGGGGCAGGGTCGTTGCGGTTGGTAAAACGTGTTACTACGCCTGTGCTTTCATATAAAAAGGCAATCTCTGCTTGCTGAATATAATTAAGTTCGCTATCGGCATAGCGTGCGCTTTGCTCTTCCACCGTATTGAGCTTATGTCCAAAATTTTCTGGCTTGGCTTCAATCATAGCAACCGGCTCGCCATCAACAAACAACAGATAATCTACCGGACCGCTGTCGGTCGGATATTCACGCACTGCTACACCTAAACTGCTGTTGCGATTAAAGTGCTTCACCGACTGTATCGCCCAGCCTGCCTGCTCCAATTTTTGATCGATGATGTCGCGGGCTTGCTGCTCGGGGTGTTGGTTGTAGGTTACCTGTTTGCTCATAAATACTATCCTAGATAACGCGTTAAAACTGATAAAAAAAGATGTTCATTAATTGTATTTGGTGAAACTGTATGACTTGCTGTCCTGCTTCAAAAAGCGAAACACGACAATTTTCCCGGCTGCTCTGCAACTGCTTTTTGTAATTTTCAATGATAACCCAAGTAGCTTTCATTTGCTTCAACTGCATAAGTAAACATCCTGAAAACTCTCTGCTTAAATGGTTTCCCATTGAAACAATTTTGGTGCAAATGTATTTTCCTATTCGGAATCAACCTCAAATTATACAGGGTAGATTTAGATTAAATCAGGACAAGGCAACGAAACCGAAAACAGAACCGGCTTAAACTTGCCCACTATGTTTTTAAACAAGTAGAACGCGCAAGATTCATATTTCACGATTGTGCGTAAACACAGAAGGCTGTCAGGCTATTAATCCGGTTTAACTTGCGAGACACAACAAAAAGGTCGTCTGAAAACCGGGAAAACCAATTTTCAGACGACCTTTTATATTGTTTCTGTTCAGAACGGTTGTTTCTATATAAGGAAAGAATGAAAAAATAAAACTCTAATTATTTCAACTTGTTGCAATCAAATATTGATGACTTTCTTAAAAATACGTAAAAATAACCCCGATAACAGAGTAATTATATCATTATATTTTACAATATTAACGTAAAATTTTTACACATTGCTTTCAAGA
>ERZ1699260.619-NODE-619-length-12167-cov-5.545598_pt1 | contig 12167 bp, 9 predicted proteins | sample MGYA00581519_ERZ1699260 | MGnify/ENA primary metagenome ERZ1699260 (study PRJEB42319, sample SAMD00040324) | human oral metagenome | material: saliva | host: Homo sapiens | study: EMG produced TPA metagenomics assembly of PRJDB4115 data set (Metgenomic analysis of... | reverse complement strand
GCGGCGGTTGCGGCGGAAAGGCCGTCTGAAAAAAGGCGGACCGTAAGCTTGGATGACGGAAGGACCATTGACGGCAAAGCGTTCATCTTCCCGCCCAAAAAAGGACGGATGGTAGCCATCTTCGGCGATACCCAAGCCCGTCCGCAGGCAGTACGCACCGCGCAAAACGCAGACGTTTCGGTGCATGAAGCAACCTTTGCGGCAGGCGATTAAGAGACAGCGGAACGAATGTTCCATTCAAGCATATTCGATGCCGCCAAACTGGCTTTGCAAACCAATGTGCAACAACTTTACCTGACCCACATCAGCGCACGTTATACCGAAGAAGAACAATGCCTGATGCTGGAACAACAGGCACAAACTATATTTCCCGCGTCGAAAGTGGTTGGCGATTTCGACGTATTCGATATCTGAATCCGTATTATTTTAAGAAGGCAGACACTATGAGCGACCACAAAACCCATTTCGGCTTCACTACCGTTGACGAAGACGAAAAAGCAGGCAAAGTTGCCGAAGTCTTCCACTCCGTGGCAAAAAACTACGACATTATGAATGACATAATGTCCGGCGGTCTGCACCGCGTTTGGAAACATTTCACCATCAATACCGCCCGCCTGAAAAAAGGCGACAAAGTATTGGACATCGCCGGCGGTACAGGCGATTTGTCCCGAGGCTGGGCAAAACGTGTGGGCAAAGAAGGCGAAGTTTGGCTGACAGACATCAACTCCTCCATGCTTACCGTCGGCCGCGATCGTCTGCTCAACGAAGGCATGATTCTGCCCGTATCGTTGGCAGACGCTGAAAAATTGCCGTTCCCCGACAACTATTTCAATCTGGTTTCCGTCGCATTCGGCCTGCGCAACATGACGCACAAAGATGCCGCGCTGAAAGAAATGTACCGCGTATTGAAACCGGGCGGCACCCTGCTGGTATTGGAATTCTCCAAAGTGTACAAACCTTTGGAAGGCGTGTACGACCTCTACTCTTTCAAACTGTTGCCGATTATGGGCAAACTGATTGCCAAAGATGCCGACAGCTACCAATACCTCGCCGAGTCCATCCGTATGCACCCCGACCAAGAAACCTTGAAACAAATGATGCTGGATGCAGGCTTCGACAGCGTGGATTACCACAACATGAGCGCAGGCATCGTCGCCCTGCATAAAGGCGTGAAATTCTAAGGCTGTCTGAAGAAAACACAAAGGGCGTGATTGATAGACACGCCCTTTGTTTTTTCAAACCTTATCCAAGCCAGTCTGACACAAACCAAAGGCCGTCTGAACAGCCGTAAAACGAAATCAAGGATTTCGGTTACACCATTCAGACGGCCTTAATATGTTCAAATCAGCTTATTTTCCTGCTTTCACGCTTTGCCATTGGCGGACCATAAATTTCAACGCCGCCGGTTGAATAGGCACCATGATAAAGCTGTTTTTCAAATCCTCGTCAGTCGGGAAAATCGTATTGTCGTTTCTAAACTCTTCATCCATCAGCTCCTGAGCCGGTTTGCTGGACGGCGCATAAGTAACAAAATTGCCGTTTTTCGCCGCAACTTCAGGATCTAAGAAATCATTGATATACGCATGGGCATTGGCCACGTGTTTGGCATCTTTCGGAATCACAAACGAATCCACCCAAATTCCCACGCCCTCTTTCGGCATCATCACACGGATTTTTTCCTTGCCGCCCGCTTCTTCGGCACGACGTTTGGCAATGTTCAAATCGCCGCCAAAACCAATCGTTACGCACGTATCGCCGCGCGCCAAATCATCGATAAAACCGGACGAGGTAAAACGCTTGATGTACGGACGGTTTTTCTTCAAAACTTCCGTAGCCGCCTTAATATCCGCCGCTTCGCTGCTGTTTGGATTTTTACCCATATAGTTCAATACCATAGGATAAATCTCCGCCGCGCTGTCCAAATAGCTGATGCCGCATTGCTTGAGTTTGGACGTGTATTCGGGGTTAAACACCAAATCCCATTGATTGTCCGGTAATTTGTCCGTACCCAAAGCCTTTTTCACACGCTCGGTATTGATGGCGAAAGTGTTAGTCCCCCAATAAAACGGAACGGCATATTCGTGGTTCGGATCAACGCCTTCCATCAGCTTCATTAATTGTGGGTTGAGATTTTTATAGTTGGGAATCAGGGATTTGTCGATTTTCTGATACGCACCTGCCTTAATCTGCCTACCGACAAACGCATTGGAAGGACCCACGATGTCGTAACCCGACTTGCCGGTCAATACCTTGCTCTCCAGCGTTTCATCGCTGTCATATACATCATAAGTTACTGAGATACCGTGTTTTTTCTCAAACGCGGCAACCGTCTCGGGATCGACATATTCCGACCAGTTGTAAATGCTCAATACCTTTTGATTATCGGTTTGCGCCGCCTTGTCGGCAGAGTTTTTATCCGAGCCGCCGCAGCCAGCCAGTGCCAGCGCAGTCAGTACGATGAGGGGCAGATGTTTGGCCATTATCATTCCTTGCGTATCCGGTTGAAAAGAGAAAGGCATTATAAAGCAGGCAAGCCGGGGCGGATAGGCTTCATTGTTAAAAGATATCGACCCGCTTGAGGCCGTCTGAAAGACAGCTTGCCGCCAACTTAAAACCTTTCTGCCGATAGCTTGAAATATGGTTTTGCGGTAAGATAACGCCCATTCGTTTTTAATCTCAACGCGCCGTCCGGGCCGTCTGAAATCTTTGTACAAAATTTTATCGAGACATTATGAAAACCACCGAACTACGCCAAAAATTCCTGAAATTTTTCGAATCTAAAGGCCACACCATCGTCCGCTCCTCCTCGCTCGTGCCACACGACGACCCGACCCTGCTGTTTACCAACGCAGGTATGAACCAATTTAAAGACGTATTCCTCGGCTTTGACAAACGCCCTTACAACCGCGCCACTACCGCGCAAAAATGCGTACGCGCAGGCGGCAAACACAACGACTTGGAAAACGTCGGCTACACCGCCCGCCACCATACCTTCTTTGAAATGATGGGCAACTTCTCCTTCGGCGACTACTTCAAACGCGATGCCATCCACTTCGCTTGGGAATTCCTGACTTCCCCCGAATGGTTGAACATCCCTAAAGACAAACTGTTGGCAACCGTTTACGCAGAAGACGACGAAGCCTACAACATCTGGTTGAACGAAATCGGTATGCCTGCCGAACGCATCGTCCGCATCGGCGACAACAAAGGTGCGAAATACGCATCCGACAACTTCTGGCAAATGGGCGACACCGGCCCTTGCGGCCCTTGCTCCGAAATTTTCTACGACCACGGCGAAGAAATCTGGGGCGGCATTCCGGGCAGCCCTGAAGAAGACGGCGACCGCTGGATTGAAATTTGGAACTGCGTATTTATGCAGTTCAACCGCGACGAACAAGGCAATATGAATCCACTGCCTAAGCCTTCCGTCGATACCGGCATGGGCTTGGAGCGCATGGCCGCCGTCATGCAGCATGTTCACAGCAACTACGAAATCGACTTGTTCCAAGACCTGCTCAAAGCCGTTGCCCGCGAAACCGGCGCAGCTTTCAGCATGGAAGAACCCAGCCTGAAAGTCATCGCCGACCACATCCGATCCTGCTCCTTCCTGATTGCAGACGGTGTCTTGCCTTCCAACGAAGGCCGCGGCTACGTATTGCGCCGCATCATCCGCCGCGCCGTGCGCCACGGTTACAAACTAGGCCAGAAACAGGCGTTTTTCTACAAACTCGTGCCCGATTTGGTGAAAGAAATGGGCGCCGCGTATCCTGAGTTGAAAGAGAAACAGACACAGATTATGGAAGCCTTGCGCGCGGAAGAAAGCCGCTTCGGCGAAACGCTGGAAAAAGGCATGGGCTTGTTCAACCAAGTGCTCAACGGCATGAAATTCCTGAAACTGGAAAGCTTGTTGCCGCAAGACGGTGTAGGCAAACCTCTGACATTGAAAACCGCAGATGGTGTGGAATTTACCGCCGCTTCCCGTGTTGCTCCGAGCAAAAAGCAAATCGTTATCCGTCCTCGAGTTTCAGGCAGCCTGAACGAAGGCATGTATATCGATTTGCAGGCTGCTTTGGAAACCGCCCATATTCCCGACGCGAAAAAACCGTTTGCCGAAGCCTTGAATACCTACTTGATGGACAACATCGCCAACAGCAAACTCGTTATCGGCGGCGAACACATCTTCAAACTCTACGACACCTACGGTTTCCCCTACGACCTAACCGCCGACATGGCGCGCGAACTGGGCATCGAACTGGACGAAGCAGGCTTCGAGCGTGAGATGGAAGCCCAACGCACACGCGCACGCGCCGCACAAAGCTTCAAAGCCAACGCTCAACTGCCTTACGAAGGTCAGGACACCGAGTTTAAAGGTTATAGCGAACGCCAAACCGAATCCAAAGTCCTCGCCCTCTACAAAAACGGCGAGCAAGTCAACGAATTGAACGAAGGCGACGAAGGTGCCGTCGTTATCGACTTTACCCCGTTCTATGCAGAATCCGGCGGCCAAGTCGGCGACGTCGGCTATATCTTCGCAGGCGAAAACCGCTTTGAAGTACGCGATACCCAAAAAATCAAAGCGGCCGTATTCGGCCAATTCGGCGTACAGACTTCAGGCCGTCTGAAAGTCGGCGACAGCGTTACCGCCAAAGTGGATGACGAAATCCGCAATGCCAATATGCGCAACCACAGCGCGACCCACTTGATGCACAAAGCCCTGCGCGACGTATTGGGCGAACACGTTGAACAAAAAGGCTCTTTGGTTACCGCCGAATCCACCCGTTTCGACATTTCCCATCCTCAAGCGGTCACTGCCGAAGAAATCGCCGAAGTAGAACGCCGCGTCAACGAAGCCATTTTGGCCAACGTTGCCGTCAACGCAGCCATTATGAGCATGGAAGATGCCCAAAAAACCGGCGCGATGATGCTCTTCGGCGAAAAATACGGCGACGAAGTACGCGTACTGCAAATGGGCGGTTTCTCTACCGAATTGTGCGGCGGTACACACGTTTCACGCACCGGCGACATCGGCCTCTTCAAAATTATCAGCGAAGGAGGTATTGCCGCAGGCGTACGCCGTATCGAAGCCATCACCGGCTTGAACGCACTCAAATGGGCGCAAGAACAAGAGCGTTTGGTTAAAGACATTATTGCCGAAACCAAAGCCCAAACCGAAAAAGACGTACTGGCGAAAATCCAAGCAGGCGCAGCACACGCCAAAGCATTGGAAAAAGAATTGGCACGCGCCAAAGCCGAACTCGCCGTCCACGCAGGCGCCAAACTCTTGGACAACGCAAAAGACTTGGGCGCAGCCAAACTCGTCGCCGTCCAAATCGAAGCCGATGCCGCAGCCCTGCGCGAGATCGTGACCGATTTGACCGGCAAATCAGAACAAGCCATCGTATTGCTCGCCGCAGTCAACGACGGCAAAGTTTCCCTGTGCGCCGGCGTATCCAAACCGTTGACTGGCAAAGTCAAAGCAGGCGATCTGGTTAAATTTGCAGCCGAACAAGTCGGTGGCAAAGGCGGCGGCCGTCCTGACTTGGCGCAAGCCGGCGGTACAGATGCCGACAAATTGCCTGAAATGCTGGGAAGCGTGGAAGGTTGGGTTAAAGAGAAGCTGTAATGTAGGAAAGTACAGGCTGCCTGAAATTGGGCTTCAGGCAGCCTAAATTTTTGTATTTTGGAGAAAAAGAATGGAATTTTTTGAAAAAATTATTTTAGTAGTAATATCTGGTTGGATTGGAAATAAAATTACTAAAATATTTCAAGAAAAAGCATTTCGCAATCAACAAAAGATTAAAAATGCAGAAGCAGAGATGGAAAGGTTGACAACGATTAGCACAAGATTGATTCAAGCGGTAAGTAAAAGAAGATTTGCATTACAAAATCTAATTGATGCGCTTATTACTACAAAAAATATTGAAAAGGATAACCCTCTTAGAATAACTTATAGAGAAGCAGTCCAATCATGGAATTTAGAATTGCAATTACTATTATTAGAATTATCTAGCTTATCTTTAGAGGGGTTAGCAAACCGTTTAGAGTATAGTGTGCAAGAGCAGTTTTATCTGGCGCATAAAGAACTTAATTTCTATTTAAACAATCAAGGAAAAGATGAGTTAAATAATATATTAAAGAACATATTAGATAGACTCAATCAAGTTTATGCCTCTACCCAAGAAATAAATAATATTTTAATTAAAGAAGCTCATGATAAAAAAGAAGAAATACTTCATGGTGATACTGAAAAATTGTCAGTATATAATTTAGATAAAGCACCTAATTGGATACTATTTGTTGCAATATTTCATTCTACTCCGAATAATCTGCGCATACCCCGCTCTTTTTAGGATTTTCTCTTGCCACTCAACACTTGGATGCCGAGGACGAGGTCTTTGTAGCATAGCTGCTAATTGAGCTTTTTCATCAAAAGTAAGCTGACTTATATATTTTCCAAAACATTTTTGAGTAGTTATTTCAATTCCATATAAGTGACTGCCAAAAAATGCATTATTCAAATAGCAATCTATAATTTGCTTCTTTGAAAATTTAAAATTAACAATAAAAGCCAAGATTGATTCATAAAGTTTTCTATACAAAGTACGTTCTTTAAAGCCAGTGATAGTTCGTACCATTTGCATATCAATTGTGCTTGCCCCGCCAAATTTATTTCCCAAAAGAAAGTTTCTGCACTCTCTAAGTATGGACCGAAAATCTACTCCACAATGTTTCAAGAAACGCCTATCTTCAAGAGCCATTACTAGATAGTGTAATTCATCATAATCATCATAACTAATCATTTGACTATAAGAGATTTCCTCAATTTTCTCTTTTATTGAAAACAAATCTTGATTTATCGTTATTAGAAAATTTCTAATTTTTCTATTATTAGGGCTGGAGGATAACATAAAATAAATCTATTTAAAGTATTGTAAATATTCTACTAAACGAATTTCTTACAGTCAAATAACTCTAGGTAGCAGACCGTAGCCTATACTACATACCCTATCTACAGGTAGCTCAAATCTTAAATGTGTTCATCCACTCTGCTAATTCCTTTGTTTAACTGAGTACTTTCGCCGCACCACAATATTTTAAAAAATAGACTGTAGTGCAGGTTATTTCCGTCTGATTCTGCAAGGGCATAACCAAGAATATTGCTTATACCGAACAATGCTTGCACCTTCTGCATAATTAAAGACTAACGATCAATCTTTCTCAACCGTAAAAAACAGTTCTTCCTGTTTCAAAGCATTGCCGTCTGCATCGGTCAATGCTGCTTCTGCTGCGGAAAACTTGATAACGGCGAGGTTGAGGCTGCCTTGTTCAGTCAGTGCGGTGTTGAGGATGACGCCTGCTTCTTCCTCGCCGACTTTGACGGCAATACCGGCAGCTTCTAAAGAATCTCCGCTTAATACGGCCAGACCGCGTTTGACTTGGCCTCGGTATTGGGCGCGGGCGATAATTTCTTGGCCGGGGTAGCAGCCTTTACGGAAATGGACGGCGCCGATGATGTGTTGGTTGAGCATTTGGGCAACAGCCGCTTCTTTGGTTGCGGCGCAAATCCACGGATAGCCGCTGCGTATTTCGTGCAGGTTCCATGCGTTTTCGGCTTCTGCTTGATATTCTGCCGCGTTTTCGGCTGCTGACATTTTCAGACGGCCTGTGTGCGGCAAGGCAATTTCTACGGCGTTTGCTTGAATTTGGGCCGGGAAAGACAGTTGCGGTTCGGTAGCAGGATGTGGTGCTGCATTGTCTGCCAACTCGCCGCTTACTGCTAAATCAGGCATCAACTCGAAGACGACTTTTGCACGCAAAACAAACATTCTCAGGCGTTTGACGATGGCTTCGGTCAAATCTTGCGCCATGACCAGCAGCAAATCCTCTCCGCGATTGACGACCAGCATATTCGCCAACACACGGCCTTTAGGCGTATTGTATGTGGCATAACATGCCTGACCGGAAGCTAAATTATTAATATCGTTGGATAATTGGCCATGAAGAAATGATGCTCTGTCTTCACCGCTGACACGGACAACGCCGAAAAAAGGCAGGCGGGTTTGCATAATCGACTCCTTAAATTGTAGATGCTGAATTATCGCCCAAATTGCTGCTTATTATCAAATAAATAAATTCAGGCCGTCTGAATGTTTCAGACGGCCTGTTGTTTGGGTTCAAGCAATCAAAATTATTTGATGCTGACTTTGCGGATAATCACGGCTTCGGTCGGTACATCTTGATGGAAACCGCGTGTCGCTGTTTTCACTTTGCTGATTTTACGGACGACGTCCATACCGGAAGTGACTTTACCGAAAACGGCATAGCCGTAGCCTTGAGGGGTTTTGCTTTTGAAATTCAAAAAGTCGTTGTCGGCCGTATTGATAAAGAACTGGCTGGTTGCGGAATTCGGATCGCCGGTGCGCGCCATGGCGATGGTGCCGACATTATTTTTCAAGCCGTTGTCTGCTTCGTTGTTGATGGCTTTATCGGTGGATTTTTGAACCATTTTCTCGGTAAATCCGCCGCCTTGAATCATAAAATTGTCGATAACGCGGTGGAAAATCGTGTTGTCGTAAAAACCTTTTTTGGCGTAATTGACAAAGTTTGCCACGGTTTTAGGCGCTTTGACTTCATCCAATTCCAGTTGGATGTTACCCATATTGGTTTCAATCACGGCATGGGTAACCGCTTGCGCTTGCATGGAGAGTGACAGTGCGAGGGCGCACAGGGTGAGTTTGATGGATTTTTTCATATGTCTTCTCGAATAATGTATTGTGAAAATGGAATATTAACCTTGTTTCGCGTGAAATCCATAAAAAACATGTAAGATTTTTCAAGCAAAAAACATAAGGCAATCAAATCAGGCCGTCTGAAAAGGGATAAAAAACAAATTTTTGCTCTTTATCATTCCCTTTCAGACGGCCTGCTATTACGGTCAAACCGAAATCAGATTAGAAATCCAATTCCGCTTTCAGCCAATAAGTACGCGGCATACCGACAACGGCGAAGCTGCGGTCGAATTGGCCGCGCTGAACCTGCCAGTAGTTTTTGTTGAACAGGTTTTCTACCGAGCTGCTGACAGTCAAAGTATTTTTACCAAGCTTGGTTTTGTAGCGCGCGCCTACGTCAACCAAGGTGTAGGACGGGAAGGCGTATTGTTTTTGCGTGTCTTGGTAAGACTTGCCGAAATACGAAACATTGCTGTTCAAGGTCAAGCCTTTAGCAAACGGGGTATCCCACTCGACACCTGCTTTGGCAATTACGCGCGGATTGGCGACTTGTACGCCGTTTACCAGCATATCGCGTGAATTTGGGTAGTCTTTCACGGTCGATTGCAGATACATCAGGCCCAAAGTCGGACGCAAAGTATTGTTGAGCAAGTTCGCGTAGGTGTTGAACTCAATACCGCGACTGCGTTCCATGCCTTGCTCGTCGCCGGCTGCGCCGCCCAAAGCTTTATACGCTGCGAAGTCTGTTTTGCCGGTGGTAGAACCGCGCCAGTAACCCGGACGTTTGATTTGGAACGCGTTTAACGTGGTCACGAAATTACCCCAGTTTTTACGCACACCCACTTCAAACTGACGGCTGACACGCGGTTTGGACATGGTGGTATTGCCGTCATCGTCGGTTTTGATATCGGCAGGCTCCAAGTCTTCCATATAGTTGCCGTATACCACCAAATCGGGCTGCGGCACCCATGCAGCCATCAACATCGGACTGAAGCGTTTGGCATCGCCGCTTTGGCCTGCTTTTTTATCGGTATATTCAACCGCTTGGAAACGACCGCCCAAAGTCAGACGGTATTTGTTGTCGGCAAAACCCAGTGTGTCAGACAAAGCCAAGCTGTTGACTTTGATATTGGCATCAAGATTGGCAGAGCTTTCCCAATCGGTTGCATAGTCCGGTTGGAAAGAATCAAGTTGCGCTGCAATATCGCCGCTTGCAGAAATTTTCGCGCTGCTGCTACCTGCTGACAAACCGCGCGTAGTGGCGCGTTGACGGATAACGCGGTCAAAAGCCGTACTCCAGTTGTGCGTTACAGGGCCGGTTTCAAATTCGCCTCGCGCAGACAGGTTCATGCTTAAAGTGCGGAAGTATTGGTCGGTCAGACGGGCCGTACCGGTGTTGTAGTCATAGTTGCGGGCCGTTACTTTGCCGCTGGCGTTTGTGTTTTGCGCATCGGTACAAGTACTGGTGGCATTCAAACATACAGTAGGGGAAATCAGCGTACCGTAATAACGCGCTTTGTTGTAGCCGATACCGCCTGTAATCTGTGCATTGTCAAACGCATCCCATTCAAACGTCAGCATATTGGTTTGACCGACGGTGTTTTGCCAGTTCCAACTTGGTAGCAAATTCACTTTACCATCAGGTGCATCAAACAATCGGCCGTTGGCGTTTTGAATATCCTGCATACGCGCGCGGCCGCCGTTGGTTTTACGTTTGGCGTAGATAGAGTCGAGCGCTACGCGCACTTTTTCGCCGCGATAATCAGCATTCAATGCAAATTCTTTGTTGTCTTCGCTGTAACCGTGACGCGGAGTGTCGCCATGGCGCAGTTTGCCGTTGGCGCGCACGCCAAATTCTTTGTTTTCGCCGAAGCGTTGTCCCAAGTCGAACGTACCTTGGGCACGGTTGTTGCTGAACCAGCCCAAACCGATTTTGCGGTTGCCTTCATCGGCGGCTTTTTTGGTTTCGATATTGACGGAACCGGATACCGCGCCTTCAGGGTCCATGCCGTTTACGGCAGTGGATGCGCCTTTAATCAGTTGCGCGGAGCCGACTTGCACGCTAGCCGTACCTTGTGTGCCGTACATACCGGCCAAGCCGTTGACGCTGAATTGGCGCGCATCAAGTTGGTAACCGCGGAAATACAGGCCGGTCAAGGTGTTGCTTTCGCCGCCAAACTGCCAAGTCGAAGCGTCTTTTTTCGCTACGGCATCCACCAAAGTACGCGCTTCGGTATTGTTGAGGGCTTTTTCGTCGTAATTGACCACGGTAATCGGAGCGGTAAAGGCATTCGCTTTACCCAACACACCCAAATTCACACGGTCGCGCATATCGCCGTCACTGGCAATAGAATACGAGCGTGCGGCCTTCACGCGTTTAGCGTCGGCGTGGACTTTGACTTCCTGCACTTCTGCATATGCTTCGGGAGCAGAAGTGGCTTCATCGGCGGCGTAGGCGAATGCGCTTGCAACCACAAGCGGCATCAGGGCTAATTTGCTGTTCATAAAATACCTTCTGGTTTGAAATATTAATAATTCTTATATCGAGTAAAAAATTACAAAGTAATTTGGTTTTGCGATTATATTTGATAAGATTTCCGCCTTCCACAAAAACAAATAAAAACCGTTTGTACATACAAAAAATACAACAGTTCAGAAAACTATTATTACAGTTACCATAGTCAAATAAATTTGCCGTCCTTTCAGACGGCCTTTACATCCTTTCAGAGAACACTCCATGCAAAAATGGCAAATCGAGCTTTATTCCACGCCGTCTTGGCTATTGCAGACCTTATTGATGGTCGCCGCAGCCTCGGCGGTCATTCTGTTTTTTGCACGCAACACACGCTTCGGGCGTGAGTTTAGCTATATCCTTCGCCTGTGCCTGACGCCGAAAAGTACCGTCAAAGTTTTGCTGCTGATTACAGCGATGATTACGCTGCTGTTAACCGAAGTACGGCTGAATGTGCTGAGTACCTTTATGTCCAAAGGGCTTTACGACTCGATGCAGGATTTGAACGCCTCCGCGTTTTGGATGTTTGCAGCGATGAATGCAGGCGTGGTGTTGATACGGGCGTTTAACAATGTCGTCAACGACTTTCTCGATCAAGGCTTGGCGATTAAATGGTCGGAGCGGCTCAATGAAGTTTTGACTTCACGCTGGCTTGCCGACAAAAACTACTACCGCCTGCAAATGCGCCACCACGCGCCGGACAACATCGACCAGCGTATCCAACAGGACGCACAGGATTTCATCGCCTCGACCATAGAATTTGTGCGCGGCATGGTCAATTCGGTCGTTACCTCGCTGGAATTTGCCGTTGTTTTGTGGGGCTTGGCGGGCATCCTGACCGTGTTCGGCTTCGACATTCCGCACGGCATCGTTTGGTTTGTCTATATGTTTGTGATTTTGGCGACCTTTATCGCCATGTGGATAGG
>ERZ1699260.615-NODE-615-length-12240-cov-2.592917_pt1 | contig 12240 bp, 8 predicted proteins | sample MGYA00581519_ERZ1699260 | MGnify/ENA primary metagenome ERZ1699260 (study PRJEB42319, sample SAMD00040324) | human oral metagenome | material: saliva | host: Homo sapiens | study: EMG produced TPA metagenomics assembly of PRJDB4115 data set (Metgenomic analysis of... | reverse complement strand
TCCCCTCAATGAAGCCATACGCCGTTACCTCATGCAGAACAGCCGCCTTATCTCCGCTCTCCGACTACCATCAAGTCTGTTTTCAGACAATGCAGGTACGGACGTAGGCAGTGACCTCATCGTCCTGCAGAAGCAGACGGGTAAAGAAATTGGCGAAGGAATTGAACAGCAGTTCGTAGAAACCGTTTCCGTTCCCAAGGAAGAAGGCTCTACTGTCGTCTTCAAGCATAACTCACTTTTTGTAGGAGATTGGAAAGACATATCTCATCGCACCATTGCCACAGAGCGCATAATGGGTACAGACCCTTATGGAAGACCTGCATGGGAGTATCGGTTCACGGGAGGGGTTGAGGAAATGGCAGAAAGTCTCCGAACACAACTCTCTCTTGAAATGGGACAACGTATCGACCGTAAACTATATGAAACAGGTATACCAATGACAGAGGCAGAGCGAGAGGCAGAAGCGGAGAAACAGCTTCGCAAGTTGGGTATTACCATAAGTCGGGAAGAAGAAACAGAGAAGACAAAGACTGAAGACAAGGGTATAAACGATGCCTATAACCTCATGCCCGACAGTATCAGGAAACAGTTACCTAAACTCTATTCGCCAGAAAAGGAACTCATAGGCGATAAGGTTGCCTATGCACGCTATTTCTTCCCTATGGGAGCATACACAGCCTACCTTCTGGAATATGACCCTAAAAGCCGCATTGGTTTCGGTGCTGTCACGATGGGTTATGGCTGGGAGCTTGGCAATATGTCCCTCGACGAGATGGAAGGCGTGAAGGTAAGAGGACTGGGGATTGAACGCGACCTGTATTTCTCTCCTAAGAAATTGCACGAGATAGCCGAACTGGAAGAAATCGTCAGGGGACAATATACAAAAGAAAAAGTGGTGGCAGAGGAAATCAAGGAAGAAGTGGTAACAAAGGCAGAAGACACTGTTAAGGAGATTGTGAACGGTATTTCTGAAATCGAAACATCCAACGAGGAATTAGAAACTGAAACAGGAATTAATGTCGGGCAAGTCATAGAACCGGACGATTTTACCATTACCAAGGCACAGGCAAAAGAAAATACCGTTTCCAACAGAGAGACCACTCCATTGCAACCACCATCATCGGAGTCTGTACCACAGCAATCTGTGTCAGAGCAACCATCCATAAACGTTGAACCTGCACCCGAAGGTGTACCCGCCTTGACACTTCACCGACAATACGAACAGGAAAGGTCGGAAATCCGTACGGATATTGAAGCCCCAAGAGAGATGAACGGACAGACGGTGTTCTTTGACGACGATCATCATCCGGTGGTGGACAATAATATGGAAGATATCGGACAACTGGAGCAGTTGTCACTATTTGCCCCAGAGGAATACAGCCTTTGGACAAGAGAAGTTACCCGTGTGAACCATGAAATCAAGGATAATTCAGGAACTTCACAGGTGCGCCATCCTATAACTCAAACTGCTCCCCAGAAATCATCGGACAGCAAGGTACAAAAGGCAGCAATCATTCCTCAACGCCGTACCCGTAGTAGTAGGAAAAAGGCTTCTTCCTCTTCACGTGAGCCGTCACTTTTCGACTTCATGAACGAAGCCGAGGAGCGCAAGCCAAAACCTATAGCGGAAGTCAGAAAGGAGTTTGACGCTTCCCCACGCCCTTTTCTCTCTTCGCCGGACTCTCACCTGAGAGACGGCTCCATCGTCGTGCAGAAGGGACAGATAGGCTTTCTTTCTGACTTAAAGCGACATCCAACCTTTAACCCGATGGACTTGCCGTATGCGCAGCTTTCACGTCTCAAAGCCTATATCGAGATACGGGAGTGCTATCACCGTCTCTATGACTACGAGGCAGAGAACCATGCAGAAGACAGGGAAGACCGCAGCAGGCTCAACCACCTGTATGATGATTATGTATCCTGTTGGGGCTACTTTAACCAAAAGGCGAACACCGACATCATCAAGATGGATGCTACAGGCGTGGAAATGCTGTTCTTGGAACGCTCTGAGAACGGCAGGTACGTCAAGGCGGATATCTTTGACCATCCTACGGCATTTTCCACCACCGAACTGTCCGTTGCCGCAGACCCGATGGAGGCACTGGGTGCATCGCTCAACAAGTACGGCACGGTGGAACTTGACTACATGAGTTCGCTTTTACCTGATATGGAAGAGAACGACATTATTTCTTCCTTGGAAGGTCGTATCTATTTCAATCCCGAAGAGAATGCTTACGAAGTGGCCGACAAGTTCATTTCAGGCAATGTGATTGAAAAGGCGGAGCGTATCGAGTCGTGGCTCTTGAATCATCCCAACCACGAAGAGGCAAAACAGAGCCTTGCTGCCTTGCGTGCAGCCACGCCAACACCCATTCCATTTGCAGACCTTGACTTTAATCTCGGTGAACGCTGGATACCTGCCAAAGTCTATGGCAGGTTCGCCTCGGAGTTCTTCGGGACGGACATTAGCGTGTCCTACCATTCCAATATGGACGAGTATTCCATTGTCTGCGACCGAAAGAATGCCAATATCTGGCACAAGTATGCCGTACAGGGCGAGTTCCGCCGCTATGACGGTATCAATCTCTTAAAGCATGCCCTACACAATACCATTCCCGACATCAACAAGAGCAAGGAGGTGACGGACAAGGTTACGGGAGAGACCAAGACCATTAAAGTAAGGGACGGACATGCCATTCAGATGGCGAATGCCAAGATAGAGGAAATTAGACAGGGCTTTGTCGATTGGCTCGGACGGACACCTGACACGTTCAAGCAACAACTCTCTGACCGTTATAATCGTCTTTTCAACTGTTTTGTGCGACCCAACTTTGACGGCACGCACCAGACGTTTCCCGACCTTGACCTCAGACGATTGGGTATTGCAGACCTCTACAAGAGTCAGAAGGATGCCGTGTGGATGCTCAAAACCAACGGTGGCGGCATCTGCGACCACGAGGTGGGAGCGGGAAAGACACTCATCATGTGTACGGCAGCCTATGAAATGAAGCGATTGGGACTGGCAAACAAGCCGATGATTATCGGACTGAAGGCAAACGTCTTCGATATTGCCGACACGTTCCGCAAGGCTTATCCCAATGCTAAGGTACTCTATCCAGGTAAGAACGATTTTAATAAACAGAATCGCCAACGTATCTTCAACGACATCAAGAACAACGACTGGGACTGTATTATCTTGACGCATGAACAGTTCGGCATGATACCGCAGGCCTTGGAGATACAGGAGGCTATTTTGCAAAAGGAACTGGACTCCGTGGAAGAAAATCTCGAAGTGTTGCGGCAACAAGGAAGAGACATCTCCCGTGGTATGCTCAAAGGCTTGGAGAAGCGCAAGCAGACACTTGAAGCCAAGTTACAGAACATACAGGATAGCATCGCTGAGCGCAAGGATGATTCCGTAGATTTCAAGATGATGGGTATTGACCATTTGTTCGTGGATGAGAGCCACCAATTCAAGAACCTAATGTTCAACACTCGCCATGACCGTGTGTCGGGCTTGGGCAATCCCGATGGCTCACAGCGTGCCTTAAACATGCTCTTTGCTATTCGTACCATACAAGAACGGTCCGGAAAGGACTTGGGAGCCACTTTCCTTTCGGGAACGACTATTTCCAATAGCTTAACGGAGTTGTATCTTCTGTTCAAGTATCTGCGTCCGCAAGCTTTGGAGAGGCAGGGTATCAACAGCTTTGACGCATGGGCAGCGGTCTTTGCCAAGAAATCAACTGACTACGAGTTCTCCATCACAAACGACATCATTCAGAAGGAACGTTTTAGGACGTTCATCAAGGTGCCGGAGCTGGCTGCGTTTTATGCGGAAGTATGGGAGTTGGAAGCAAGAAAAGGAGAAGAATGCGTATCTGATTGAAATAGAGGATATATTGCCTGCTTACTCATTGAGTTGCATCAATAGAAATAGGCTAAGAAAGGAGTGAAAAAGCAAGAGTTCAGTTACCAAATAGTTCGAGAAACGATGAAAGGAAAAGAACGACTAAAAGTGGTAACTAAAACGGTGTTTTCTCTTTCATTATCAATGTTTTGCATCACTCAAAGTTCCTCTAAGAAGTGTAATTTTGCAAGCAAAAAAACAATGGAAAAAGAAAAAATCAAGCTGCTTTTCTACCTCAAGAGAGGTACGCAGGACAAAAACGGGAAAAGTCCCATCATGGGACGCATCAGTATCGGTCGCTCAATGGTTCAGTTCAGTTGCAAATGTGCCTGTACACCAAAACTTTGGGATAGTCGCAAACAAAGACTGGTAGGCAAGAGTGCAGAAGCCGTATCAGTAAACAACGAACTTGACCGACTGCAAGTAAGCGTCCATCAAGTTTACGAATCGCTTTTGGGCAAGTTGAACAACACTGTTACGGCAGAGCAGATAAGAAAACTTGTATTCGGGTTAAACAGCAAGTCGCAGGGACTGCTTCATCATACGGACGAGTATATCAACCGCTTCCGTGATCGGGTGGGTATAGACCGCAGTGAAAGAAGACTGAAATGTCTGCTGCTCTTCCGTAAGCATCTGGCAAAATTTCTCAGACATCGCTACCATGTGGACGATATTCCCGTGCAAAAAGCCGATACTGCCCTTATCAAAGACTTGGAGGAGTATTTTGCCAAAGAAAAGGGTTTTAAACTCAACACTTCGGCTGGTTATCTTACTATGCTAGCATCCCTACTCAAGGACCTGCACAAACGGCACATCATAGACATCTATCCTTTCATCGCTCACTCTATCCGCTGGGACGTGGGTACACCCCGATACATCACAAGGGAGGAAGTAAACAGAATAGCAGCATTAAGCGATAACGAACTGCAAGGCTATGAGCAGGTGTCGAGGGATATGTTTCTCTTTTCGTGCTATACCGGTCTTTCCTATACGGATGTGTACCACCTCACGGCAGAGCATATCATCCATGAGTCTGGTATGAATTGGATACGAAAGCCGAGAATAAAGACAGGCAATATATGCCACATACCGCTACTGCCCGAAGCATCTGCCATCATCGAGCGGTACAGGGGTATCCATACAAGGGCGTTCCGTCACGAACCGCCCAAAGGGTATCTGCTGCCCATACCGGGCTGCGATACGGTGAACATACACCTCAAAAAGATAGCACGGCTTTGCGGTATTCAGAAAACGCTGACCTATCACATGGCACGGCATACCTTTGCATCGCAGATGACACTGTCGGAAGGCGTGTCCATTGAGAGCGTTTCCAAAATGCTCGGACACAGTCAAATCAAAACCACGCAAGTGTATGCGGAGACTTCTCCCGAGCGTGTCTTTCTGGACATAGAGAAAATACTTCCACAACTCGCACATTATCAACTGACCAACTAAAACCGCAGCACAATGAAAAGTACATTTTCCATACTATTCTACACGGACAGAAGCAAGACCAATGAACACGGAGTATGCGTAATCCGTTGCCGTATCACCTGCAACGGCACGTCCTCATCGTTTTCCACGCAGTTGCAAACTTCCCCCGATGAGTGGCTTGCCCGAAAAGGGCGCATCAAGGCGACAGCAGGTAATTCAAGCGGCATCAATCTGCAACTGAACTCAATAGAAGAGTGCTTGCATTCACTCTATGAACGTACATTAAGGGAAGAAAACTATATCACGGCGGAATACCTCAAGGAGCGTTATATGCAGCAAAGTCGCCCCATGCCAACACTTACGGAGCTATATCAATCCGTTTGTGAATACAAGGAGGAATTGCAGGGCAGAACCTTAAGCAAGGCAACCGTCAGGGCTTTTAAGGACAGCTACAAGAGTTTTGTTCATTTCCTGCAAGTAAGGGGCAGGGCAGACTGTATGCCCACAGAGGTGGACAAGACTTTGCTTGAGGACTATCGCCTTTTTATGCTTCGGGACTTGGGAAACAAGGAAAGCAGTGTCGGCAACCGCCTACGCCACTTGCATCAGGTCATTCGCAAGGCATTGCAGGAGCGATACGTTCGTGAAGACCCTTTTGAACTCATAGACATAGAAACGCCTACCTACGAGCGCAATGCACTTACGGCGGACGACCTGCAAAAACTCTTGGCTTACCGTCCGCACCGCTCGACAGACAACCATTGCAGACTTATTTTCCTCTTGGGATGTTTCACGGGGCTGGCATTCTCAGACTTAAAGAAACTCCGAATGGACGATGTTTATACATTCAGGGATGGGCGTAGGTACATATCGCTCTGTCGAACAAAGACACAGAACAGAAGTATTGTCCCGTTGCTGCCCGTTGCCGAGAAAATACTCGCCATTGTGAGCCACGGACGAAGGGAGGGGCTTTTCTTTCGAGAGTTTCCCAGCAACAGTAATTTCAATAGAACTATTCAGGAGATTTGTATTAAGGCGGGACTGTCACCGCATACCCAAGCGACCTCGCACACCGCACGGCATACCTTTGCCACGACCATCTGTCTGGAGAACGGACTTCCGATAGAGACGGTGAGCAAGATGCTGGGGCATCGCTTTATCTCCACGACCGAGATTTATGCACGGGTGACCAAGAGCAAGATTGCCAAGGAAATGCAACCCCTGATGGGTAGTGAGCATACAAGGGTACTGCGTAAAGCCTTACGGCTGTGTCCGTCAAGAACACCGAAAAAGTCAAGTCCCATAATTGGGATGTAACAGCCGTAATGAATGATTCAAAAAAAAGAAGTCCAACTTTTTAACAAGAAAAACAATGAAACAGAAGAACAAACAGGAACTTTCCTACTTTCGGTTGAAATTAAGAAGTTATATGTGTGAGCATCACCCCGAAAAGTTGCAAGATACGGAGTTTATCACTGCACGGGCAGATATGGCTCTCACAGTTTACTGCGATGCTGTAGCACAAGGCTTTACACACATTGAAGCGGAGAGCATGGCAAGCGAGGCATTGTATCAAGGCTTGCACTTTTCCAAGTACGATACGCTTATATCCGTGTTGGAAAACGAGTTTGAAAGGGAACTTCCTGCACCGCTCCCAGAGAAACTCGTACCTATACTGTTGTCGAACAAGGCTGTTCAAGCCACATTCGACAAGTTCGGTTTGACGGACACATTGGCTTCTGACGAGCAATACGGCCGTCTTTACACCGAACTGACAGGCACGATAGTGCTGCTCATCGAGAGCAACAATCTGCCAACGGTCAGACTGACGGAGGAAGCAAGCCTGAAGGCGTTGTAGGCAAAGGCGGCGCACGCAAAGTTCCTGATGCCGTTTCTTATCGTGCAAAGGTACAACGGCAGCCTGTCTGCCCTGACAAGGTCGAGTCCTGCGGATGGAGAGAAGAATCTCCACCGCAGGATTTTTCTGTTTCAAGGCGGTATTGCCATTTTCTGTATTCGTGCGGTCGTATTCATCTCTCCCAACCTTGCAGGGCTGGGCTGCCGTAGAGAGTATAGGCACGACAAGAATACGGCATACTCAGGCTCTTTGGACGCAAGGCGTAACAACCAACAACAGATAGGACTGACGATAATACGGACAATCTATTGTTTGTACAATTTGTTGTCATGACTATCTGTTGTCAAAACTATATATCGTCAAAATAATCTATCGATAAAACTATCTATCGACACTTCGACATCTCGATTTGTCGAACTATCGAATTATCGATAAAACAACAAGATAATAAAAGGAACGAGCCGGCACCTCATCTCATTACCGCAATAACACAGACGGATTTCCTTTGTTTTTCTATTGCTTTCTCTCTATTTCCCTGCTTATCCTCATTTCTTGCAGTGGTGCTTCCGAGGGGTTACTTTTGCACCCGAGAAGTACGGCAATGGACTGCATAACAGTTTGTTTGCTGAGTAACAATAAAGTAATCAAAACAAAATTAAGACAATGAAACTCATTATCATCGACCGCAAAGCGTGGGAGCGACATCGCTCCGAATTTGCAGACTTTATTCATCGTATCGAACAACTCATCGGCAATCCGCCCAAGACCGAGCAATGGCTCGACAACGAAGCCGTATGCAAGCGTTTGGGCATCAGCAAGCGTACCCTGCAATCTTATCGGGATACAGGCAGAATACCCTTTTCCATCATTGGGCATAAATGTTATTACAAGGAGAGTGACATCACAAATTTACTGAACGCAAACAATGAATGAATTATGTCGGAGAATGAAATCATTACACAGCAAGACCCTCAAATGCAGTTGTTTTCACAACTGATGGAAGGAATATTGAAGAAATTGGAGCGTTATTGCGCTACCGCCCGTCCGATGCTGAATGGTGAGGTTTACCTTTCGGGTGAGGAGGTTTGCAGCCAATTACGGCTCAGCACACGCACGCTCCAAGAGTACAGAAACTCAGGAACGCTTCCTTTCTACAAAATCGGAGGGAAGATACTCTACAAGCAGAGCGACATACAAGCCATGCTTGAAAAACACTATAACCCGATACCCAAGAAATTATGGCAAGAATAGATGAAAAAAGGAAACAACGCTTGGAACAAGCCATTAGAGATATGGGAAATTATGGCGTTAAGCTCCGCAAGCCCGAAGAGTTACCCGATTTTGACCAGCCCTTCGATTATGAAGAGGAAAAGAGAAGGTTTGAGCCTGTTGATAAAGTTGAGGAACAAAATGACAAGGAGAGTAACAAGGATTTTTCTCAACCGTCCTATCAAGAAACAGCGTTGTCGCCAACAGAAAGGGCTACTTCTACCGAAGAATTTCATCAAAGAATGGGAAAAACAAAGGACAGAAAGCAATTATCCGAGTTTCAGGGGAAATATCTCCAGCCCTTTCGCAACAGCCACCGCAAAGCCGTGTATGTATCAGAGGAAACCCAACGAAAGTTAGACTTCGTGGTGCGGAGAATCGGTGAGCATGGAGCGAGCGTTTCGGGATATGTCGAACAGGTACTGCGGGAACACCTCGACCAATACAAGGAAGATGTGGAAAGATGGAGGAAACTCTGAATTACTGCATTCCTCGAATGCAAGCCTACGCCGAGTTACTGTATTCAATGAATGCAGTAACACAGCAGGGGCTTATAATCCCATTTTCTACATCAGCAAGGTGTGTCTTTGTACCACAAATTGCCATTTGTACCACAAAGACCCTTGCCCCGAAAGGGGATTAAATCACTCCAAAGTCGTGATTAGAAAGCAATGAAAAAGCAGAAACAAAAGAAGCCAGACGGCAGATGTGCCACCTGCCCAAGATGGGACAGATGGCACATCAGGATACCTAATTCTGAAGACCAGCAGAAGCTTATCAAACTCTACCGCAAGTCGGGAGCGAAAACGAAAAGTGATTTTGTTCGAGCAAGACTTTTAGGTGAAGTCTTTAAGGTCATCACCCAAGACCCTGCAAAAGAGCCTTACTTGGAGAAACTCTCAGAAATCGTCGTTATGACTCATAAGATAGGCGTGCTATACAACGAAGCCGTAAAAACCCTCAATACTTATCATTCTGTCGCCACTGCTCAACGATTGCTCAGTAAACTTGAAACTTATTCCCAACTTCTTATCAGACTGCAACAACAAGCAGTACAACTGACAAAATCCCTTGAGAGTAAACAAGAATGAATGCTGATAAATCATGATGCCCAACGTTAGTATCGTGCTGTGATTGCCCAATCCCTCTTTGGTCAGTTATCAATGTTAGGAAGATAGGCTTTGTATGTTGTAGTCGGTAATAAAACGCTTCCGGCAATTCTTACATCGGTAGCGTTGTTTACCTGTACTACTTTTACCACTTTTAATAATATTGTTGGCAATGCGGACATTGAAGATCAACTCTCAATCTGGAGCGTAAAGTGCCGAATCGTTATCGTATATTCACTTTTCTTTGTTTGGGGTTACAAATATAGCAAAAGGCAGAGAATTTATCCCTGCCTCTATGCCTAACATTTAAAGAATTTATTGATAATCATATTATTATGATGATAACTCCCAATTTGATGCATTACTAGAAATGCTATGTATATTTTCTAACGACAAAGTCATTTATCTTACTCCATTATTAAACTGTTCTTTCAAAATATTCTCAATTTCAGGGTCTTTCCTGAAAAAAGGATATGATTGATAGAACATATCTAAATTGATGGAATCTGTATAGTTTTCCATTATCCATGAAGATACGATATAAATCATCATATTATGATTAGCCTTGCTTTGTTGTTCGATAGGAAGTAAACTTATAGCTTTTTGTATTCCTTTTATTTTGTCGGGATATTTGACCAGCATATGGCTCAAACCATCAGCAAAAGTTTCATCATATTGTTCATCGGTATGTGCAAAACAATGTTTTACGACTAGAGCATAGTCCTGTTCTGTAGAAAATTTCTCTTGAAAAAAGTTTCCATCAATAATTCTTTGCACAAAAAGGCTATCATCAGACTTTATACTGATGTCTTTACTTGTTTCCTTTTTCAGAACTGTATCTTTTTCAAAATCCGTTTTCCGTTGTGTTGCTGTAAAGGTGTTTTTAGAATTATTATTACAACTTGTAACTCCCCAAAAACATAACAGAATCATTTGAAGCAGGGTGTTTTTATTGTTCTGTCTCATGTTTTGTTCCTCCTTTCTCTGTTTCGTTCTTTTCGACCTTTTGAGTTCTATGACCTATGACAACAACTTCAGGCAACTCGTAGGATTTCATTTTGTTTACTTCTTCTTTGATTTTATCTCTATCATTATAGCTGACAGGAACTTGCAAATTATCTTTCAGCGTAAGGAATCCTTTTTTCTCTTTGGGATCATTTTTTTCTAACTGTGTAACTATTTCTTTAAGTTCCTTGATGTCAGCATCTGCCATTCGCATACACCCATGTGTTCCCATCAAATCAGGCTTTTGCCTACGGCCTCCATGTGTGTGCATTCCTTGTCTAGATCCCCCTTCACCACCTTGGTACTCTAAAGCCAGTAGGTCATTAGGACCAAAAGATATAGTTGGATAATGTTTTGTTCCAGTTTTTCTCCATCCCAATATTTTATATCTTCCTTGAGGGGTATCTGCATTAGAACTATTCCTTTTTCGATGATTTCCAAGTACTTTTACAACTGTCTTGTAAATTAGATTTCCATTTCTGTCATATACAGCATATATAGCATATGGATGGTTTGCTCTGTCTGATGAAGCAGAAACTTTAATATCCCATTTTCCATCAAAATCAACTCTTCCAGTAGGCGCATTATGAGAATAAGTATATGAGGATGCTTCAGGTGCTTCTTCTGATCTTTGGTCCACACTCATCCACAAACTCAACCTCGGCTCATAGTACCTCGCACCATAGTAGTACATACCTGTTTCCTCGTCAAACTCCTTGGCATTAAAGAGGTAAGGCGTGTTCCATGTGTTGTTGCGTTCCTCGATGAACACTTCGCCAAATGGAACGTATTCGATGTGCTGCGATACTTCGCCATCAAGGTTGGTGATGTAGCTACTGCTGCCCAAATGGTCGGGGTGGTAGTAGAACTGCATCTTTTCGTAGTCGTCGTTAGGCTTGAAGTTACCGTTTGCAGCTCTTGTGCGTGCCATCGCCCTTGCCTGTGCTGCCTCCGGCGTGCCATCGTTGCAGCAGAAACCTTGACCATTCACGTAGTCGTCATTGTCCTTACCGTTGTATGGGATGTCAAACGTCTTGTAATTATCCTTGATGGATTGCAGTTGCCGGTTGTACTTGGCCTTGTAGTCCACCGTCAAGCCATCTGCCTCATTGCCTGCGTATGGTATTCGTCTTGGGTCTGCACCGTAACTTGCGAGGTCGCCGAGTTTAGATACGATACGCTGGCTGCCCACATAGATATGCTTGGTGTACTTGCCACCTTGCCCTGCAACGAGGTATGGACTGACATAGAGCGAGAAGCGTGCTGTACCAGTATTGCCACCTGAGAACTCGGAGTTCACATAGATGGCTTCGTTCTCGCCTGATGTCTTTACTGTGCGCTCGCCATCAGCATCATACCAATAGTTGCTCACAAAACCATTCTCATCGACTGCCAGCAAGCGGTTTTCCTCGTCCCAACGATACTTCTGCTCACTTGTCTTCTCATCTTCCTTACCGTCTTTCTTTACACGAGAGGTATTGATATAGACAAGGTTCCCGTTGAGGTCGTAAGTATACTTGTGTCCGTTGTTGATATTCATACCCTCCGTAGGAGTTTCTTCCGTGCGGTAGTTGATATCGCGCACATTATCGAGCTGGAACTTCCTGCCCGCATCCTTGCCGTAAGTATAAGCGAGTTCATAGCCTGCGTTGAGC
>ERZ1699260.612-NODE-612-length-12346-cov-9.077748_pt1 | contig 12346 bp, 10 predicted proteins | sample MGYA00581519_ERZ1699260 | MGnify/ENA primary metagenome ERZ1699260 (study PRJEB42319, sample SAMD00040324) | human oral metagenome | material: saliva | host: Homo sapiens | study: EMG produced TPA metagenomics assembly of PRJDB4115 data set (Metgenomic analysis of... | reverse complement strand
CATTATTGAGGCCTTTCGTAAATAGTCTAGTTGCTATTTCTATCGCATTCAAAAAAGCTGGGAAATCATATTCTCAGCTTTTTCGTCTCTTTAATTATCACTTTTTCGCATTCCATTCTACGTAGAAATTTGTTTTTCCATTTTATTCTCCAATTTGATCTCGCACTGACATTTATTTATAACAAAACTATATATCTAGAATAGCATAATCATTAGGTATTATAGGTTTTCAAACAAAATACGAGTCATTCGTTTTTGCCCCGCTTTTGCCCCATTTTTAAATCCTGACATTGAAAATACCTAAAAGTATTTCCCTAAAATCAGCTATATTTCAACATTTTTGTTTATTTTCAATATGAAAAGTTCTTACAAATCCATGTAGGGGGTATCTAAATCAACAGGAAAAAGCCTTGATTTATAAGGCTTTTTTGCTTGTCATTTTGTTTTTTGTACCAAATTTTGTACCAAATAATTTATATTCACCAAATTAGAGAGTCTCATCCAAAGACTCGTTATTTATCTCACACTCGTTTTCGTCGAAAAAACCACCGCAAGGGTGGTTCTTTTTTATCAATCGTCAAATACTCCGCCTGTGAGTTGGTACATGAGATAAATGTGTTCCAGGACTTTTACTTTATCCATGTGATCCACATCTTTAAAGCCTCCTAATGCCAAGAGCGGGACAAAACCGAAACATTGGTTATAAGACAGAGCACCATGTTTTGATACAGCTTGTCTATATAAATCAAGTTCAAAGTTATCAGTCACATATGAGTTATCTAAATACTGAAGGAAATATTTCAAGCTCTTTATAATAATGTCGCAGTCTTGAAGGTTATATTTTACAATACCAACAAATTCATTCTCTTCCCAAGTAATAATATCTCCAAATGCTGTTACGAACATAGGAAAAGCGATATCTCCTCTGAAATAACTATCTTGGAGAAGTTCAAGATAGTCATCTGGATTAATGACTTTGAGATAACCATCTAAAAAGGTTCCCAAGCCATCTTCCTGCCAAATCTGTAACAACTCAGCAGGGACTTGGTCCTTGTATTTTTCAATAACTTCTTGGGGCATATCTGCCACTTTGATAAAGTTTTCTAGCATGTTTTCCTCCGATTTGATTTTTAGCATCATTTCTCTACAACCATAGTATACCATAAACCATATGTACCAACATTTGTTAAACAACAAGAAAACCACCGCGTAGGTGGTTTATTCTTTAGATATAACTATTTGCCATTATGCTCTCTTTGGAAGGCTTTCATAGCCTTGAACTGTTCTAGTTCTTTTTCATTAGCTGGTTGCTTTCCGAGATATTTATATTCAAAAAAGTCCATTTGTTGACCTGAACTATAATCACTTTCATTCCAAGGTGCATAGTCAAATTCAGCAGATAATTTCGTGCCAATTACTTTTATAGTACAAGAAGTCCACAAAGGTTGGCCTTCTTTCTCAAAAATTTCTCTCAACTCCCAAGCTAATCTAAAGGTGCGTCTTTCTTGATTCCGAAATTCTAAATTAGGAATACCATACCGCTTTGGAATATATAGATTGTAGATATACTCATTTTTCCCCTCTTCATTAACACTCTGAGCAATCTCACGAATTTTTTCATTAATTTGTTTTTCCATTTTATCATCCAATACGGTTTAAAATTGTTTTAACTTCAAGCATTTTGCCATCAATTTCATACATTACTTTAACCACAACTTACCCCAGCATCCTCCTATACTCCTTCGACTTCTCGCCAGACCAGTCCTTAGCTGAGTAGCCAAACTGCTCTCTATATCGCTCGGAGTATTTGAAGAGGTAATAGCCTCGTAGCAAATCAATGGAAAAGACATAAGTCGCAAAGACAAAAATAGCAGGCATTAGGGGCATCAAAACTGCATCAATACTCCCTCTGATGTCGCTCCCGGTAGAGCGGTCAAACAGTACCAGCCCAGCTGTAATCCCCGTTCCTCCTAAAAAGACCAAGCCATCTGAAATTTTTTCGGTTACAAGAGCTACCATAGGGCTAAACTCTGTCTGATTTTGAACGGCTTCTCTCAGTTTACGGGGAACCGTTCGAATCAAATAATAAATGGACAGAAGAAACATAGCCCCCGATAGTATACTGACAATATTTCGTCGTGTCATCATCATTATACCAGCACATACTGTAAAGATAGCGAGTAAGACTACCATGTAAAAGTAGGTGCAAAATTTTAGTTTCATCGGACTTCTTCTGTGCTTTATTGAAAAGAAAAGATAGACCAGATACATGACTACATAGAAAAGAATGACTGACCACTGAATCCAAGAAAATCTTGGATTTTGATCAAGCGTCAATCCTTTTATAAACATGGGCATAGCAATGGAGAAGAAATAAATAACAATTGAAGTAATAAACAAGCCAATAAATCGTTTCCAGCTCCCTTTTTGATTGAACTTGTCTACGGTCTCCTTAGTAACAAGAGACTGGCTTTGCTCGAATGTATAATTTAAGAATTTCAATAGTTTTCTCCTTTTATCAAGAAAAAACAGGAAGGTTTCCCCTCCTGTTCCTTAATTAATCCTCATCTGGACCTGATTTATAAGTAAGGTAGAATGTATCTTCACCTTCTTTGGTATCAAATGACAAGTAAACACTCTTGAGTTTGCCATCTTCAGCCTTATAATCACTATAAGAAATAGTCATTTCTTTTGTGAATTCACCTTGACGAGATGTTGAAATCGTGTATTCTGCACTTGAAGCTTTAGGGTGATCCTTAACGACATCTTCAAGTTTCGTACCATTTGATGGATCAGTGTAATCACCCTTATTGAGAGCATCAAACTGTTCTTTTGTCCAATCAGATTTATAAGATTTATCAACTTCTACCTTATCTTGAGGGAATCTACCTGAAGCATATGACAAGATAAATGTACCGTCATATTGTTTCTTAAAGTTTAGGTAGACACTCTCGCCATAGTCTTTACCAGAGTATGTCAACTTCAACTCATCACCTGACACCTCAGCATCTGACGCCTTGCCGTATGTTTTAACGATTGATTTAACAGTGTCTTTACCTGCTTTCAACTTCTTGAACTTAGATTCATTCCAATCAAATTTAGCATTTTTGTCAATGTAGTCGTTGACATCAGTACTATCACCTTTTGAGTCTGATTTTGAATCGCTGTCGTCATCTTTCTTGTCAGCGTCATCGTCGTCTTTATCAGCAACTTTTGATGTCTTGCTTGAGCTTGTGTTGTTGTTGCTAGCATTTTGAGAGATTTGGAAAATCAAACCACCAATAGACACAAAGAGCATGAGACCAACAACGCCTATTGCAATGATTGAAAGCAATTTCTTGCTTGATTTAAGGCTAAAAACAAGCGAAACAACTGCTACTGCAACTGCGAGGACTGTCAAGATGATGAAGACCCAAGCAGGACTTACAAACCACGCCAAAATTGCAAAGATTACTGAAAGTGCAATCGCAACGATTGGCAAGATAAGATTGAAAAGAGGGTTATCTGCTGAGCCAGCTGCTGCTGGATTAGGAACTGTTCCAAATCCTTGAGCTGAAGAGATAGGTGCCTTTTCAAACATGCTTGAATCAAATTGTGGTGTTGGTTGTTGCACAGGTGCTTCTGAGAAAGATTCTGCACCAAATGGTGATTCACTACTTGCTTGTTCTGCGACAGCATCTTCAGCTGTTTCAGCCACATCTGCGATATCATCTTGTTCTGTGACTTCTTCAGTAGCAACTGGTTCTGGAGCTACTTCTTCAGCGACAGGTTCATTAGCTGGTGCTTCTACAGATGCTGCTTGAGCAGCCAAAGCACTTGTATCAAAGTCAGCTGCTTTAGCAGCCAAAAATTCTTGGGGGCTAGGCTTACGCCCGTGTACCGACTCAAAGAGTTCAGCCCATTCTGCTTTAGTTGACATAAAAATCTCCTTTTTTCAAGAAATCCAAACAAGAGGTCACTTCAGCTTAGCGAAGTTTTCTATAGTTAGAATTTAGACACCTATCTCTGATAAGAGCAAGTAGCATGCGTCCTTCCAAAAGTCAGCCCTCACTTTTTAGCCTGAGGCAACCTTTTTCCTATATCTAGTCCCATTGTTCATTTTCTTGTTGATAATCCCATTCTACCATATTTAAAGACCTCTGTTAACCGTTTCCCAAAAGGTTTTTTTCTGCTACAATAGTAGGTATAATGCACCAAAGGAGTTATATATGAAAAACATTAAAAAGTACATTCCATTAATTATTGTACTTGTTATCGCAGGCCTAGGTTTTGCCTTTCGTGAGAACATCGCACGCGCCGTTCGTGGAGATGCTTATGTTGATAATAAGATATTCACTAAACAATTAGAAAAAGCCCAAAAATCTGGAAAAGATGCCTTCCCACAGTTGTCTGACAAGGTCGCTAAGGACGAAGCTGAAGTTATCCTCCACACTTCAAAGGGTGATATCACAGTCAAACTCTTCCCTACACTTGCTCCAAAGGCTTCTGAAAACTTCTTGAAACATGCCAAGGACAAATACTATGATGGACTTACCTTCCACCGCGTCATCAAGGACTTCATGGTTCAAAGTGGTGACCCTAAGGGTGACGGTACTGGCGGAGAATCTATCTGGAAGAAAGGTTTCGCTGTTGAGCCTACACCATTCCTCTACAACATCCGTGGCGCACTTGCTATGGCCAATACTGGTGCTAAGAATTCAAACGGCAGCCAATTCTACATTGTTCAAAACAAGGACGATCAAAGCAAGCAACTAGGAAATGCTGGCTATCCAAAACCTATCGTTGACGCCTACAAAAAAGGTGGTTACCCAGCTGGCGATACTAAATATACCGTCTTTGGTCAAGTCATCAAAGGCATGGATGTCGTTGATACCATTGGCAACCTTGAAGTCGATGACAACAGCAAACCAAAAGAAAATGTAACGGTCAATTCCGTTGAAGTCGTTAAAGACTACAAATTTAAATAAACAAAAATCCGAGAATCAGCTTCTCGGATTTCTTTTTTATTTAACAGCGGTGAGGAGATAATCACCAGTGTTAACACGAGCTTCTTTAGTTGTTAAGACATCATCAAAGTCAGCTGTATTGGTTACAATGACTGGTGTGATAACTGGTAATTTAGCATCTCGGATAGTTGCTAGGTCAAATTCTATAAGTTTTTGACCCGCTTCTACGACATCCCCTGCTTTCACATAGGTCTTGAACCCTTTTCCAGCAAGAGAAACAGTATCCATACCAATATGGATGAGAAGCTCTGCACCATTTTCAGTTGTCAAACCAATAGCATGGCCAGTAGGGAAGACTAAATTAACCGTTGCCTTAGTTGGTGCGACCACTACCCCATCAGTAGGGTCAATAGCGATTCCTTTACCCATAGCTCCTGAGGCAAAGACTTGGTCAGGAACTTGGTCAAGTGGTACGACATTCCCGATGAGTGGGCTAGCAATGATTTCTTGTTGAATTTCTTTAGGAGCAGGTGCAGCTTCCTCAGCTTTTTCTTCAACCTTAGCTACTCCACCACCGTATAGATTTGGTACTCGTACAAAGAGTTGGATAAGGAAGGCAAGAACACCACCCACAATGGCAATGATAATGGCAATGATAACTTTAGAAAGATTACCGTCAGGCCCAATAAGGCTTGGGAAGACAAAGACACCCAGACCACCTATTGAATACGTCTTAATATCTAGGGCCATCATGACAGCCCCCATAAGTCCTGAAACACCACATGAAATGTAGAATGGCGTTTTCATTGGAAGGGTTACCCCATAGATAGCAGGTTCTGTAACCCCAAAAATAGATGAAATGAAGGCTGGCATAGAGATGGTACGGACTTTTTCTTCTTTCGTTTTAAGCATGATAGCTCCCAACACACCTGTTTGCGTGAAACATGGAAGGATAGCCGCTGAAAGAATAGTAGAACTTCCGTTTGTTGCCACATCTAAGATAGCAAGGGGAACAAGCGCCCAGTGCATTCCGAACATAACCAAGACTTGCCATAGGATACCAAGTACAAGACCAAAGACAATCGGACTAAAGTTCATGATTGCTTGGAAAAGACTTGTCAATCCATCAGAGAAAGCATTGGCAATTGGTCCCACCACCAAGAATGTTAATGGTACCGTAATGAGCAATGTAAAGAAAGGTACTACGAAGACTTTAATGACATCTGGAGTAATCTTAGTAAAGAATTTTTGAATGTAAGAAGCCACCCAGATTGCCAAGATAGAAGGCATTACTGTTGAGAGGTAACCCCCTGCAGGAAGCGTAAACGGAATAACCCCTAGAACATGACCTTGACCTGCCTTTTGAAGAGCTGTCACTAGCGTAGCAATATCAGGATAAACAAGTGCTCCTGCAACCGCAATAGCTGTAAACTCATTAACCTTGAAACGACGAGCAGATGTCAAGGCAATCAAGATTGGCAAGAACTGGAAGAAACCATCCCCCGCCGCATTCAAGATAACATACATAGGACTTGTCGCAGCTGACAGGCCACATGCCGCCATGATAGCGACTACCCCTTTGATAATCCCGGCCGCAGCCAATGGACCAAGGAAGGGTTGGAAAATACTTGATACCAAAGATACAAAGCGGTCAAAGAGATTACCCTTTGGTGCATCTCCCTCATCAAGATCAAGACTTCCACCTGCTGGAAGACCACCAACCTGGAGGACCTCCGCATAAACATCAGGCACATGGTTACCGATAACTACCTGATATTGTCCACCTGCCTTAACAACAGTAACAACACCGTCACGGTTCTTAAGGTAGTCATCATCTGCTTTAGACTCATCTTTCAAATCAAAGCGCAAACGTGTCACACAGTGTTTCAAGCTATTGACATTTTCCTTGCCACCAACGTGTTTGAGAATGTCTTCAGCTAATTCAGTATATTTAGCCATAAGGGCTCCTTTCTTGTCTAGGATCCTAGTTTTCTTTGAGGCTTTTTCAACGAAAAAAACCTAAATAAATACCAAGAACCAATTGGGATGAGCATACACTACTCCCATTAGTTTTTCGTATTTATCTAGGTTTTGCCTGCTGACCAGTAACAATCCTTTTGCTATGGTTCTATCTTATCAGAGTTCAAATATTTTTGCAAGCCCTTACAAAAATATTTTTTTGTTTTTGAAGGTAAAATCTTGACCAAGATTATAAGTCATGATAAACTATTGTTAGTTTATAAACTAACAGAAAGAGAGTTACACGATGAAAACAAGAGCAATTATTGAATTTAAAGACACATACGCTAGTATGGAATGTCACGAGCTTGGTTACCAAACCAAGGAAACTGCCTTGGCTATTATTTCTCCCACTGGACATATTCTATCAAGTACACCGCTTTTCAGAAAGGCATATGGTTCAAACACTGCTCACATCAACCAGCTTCCTTTCAATATAGATGATCTCAGTATCACAGCAAAAGGTCTCAGTAAAAAAGCTAAAGCCAACTTGGAAGATTGGATTGCCCATACTATCATTCTTCCAATGGACTATGATAAGTACTTTACTAAGCATCAAGAACTTTTGCACCTCTTAGCAGAGTCACCAATCGTCGAGTCTGTCCAAGCTTTAACTTATAAGACAGTTAAGATTCATTTTTCCGAAGCCCTCAATGATGAGCATATTCGCCAACTGCAAGGGTTTATTCTTGCTCAGGCAGGTATCTATAGCTATATTGGGACATCTACAGTTTCAGATCGAAATGCCTACCAGGCTCTTGAATGGGCTAAACTTGATGTTAATGGTCGTTCACACAACGATCATAAGCCTGCTATTTTCCATCGTAGCAAGGGCCTCTTAGGTGGCTTCTTTCACCATGGAAACCAAGAAAGTATTGCATAAATAGTTACCGGGACACCTTGTCTCCTTTTTTTGCAACAAAAAACTCACCATAAAGGTGAGCTAAATTGATTTATTTACTGTGTTTCCAGTTACTATAGATACTAAATACGACAATCCAGATGGCTGCCCCAATAGCTCCGACAACTGTTGACTTTTGCAAGAAGAGACAAACAAAGACGAAGATGAAGAAAAGGATTGTCAATGGATTAAGAATCTTATAAGCTGGCATAAGGAATCCATCTGCCATAAACTCTTGAGATTTACGGTACTTGAGATGAGCAAGCATGGTCAAGATATAGATGGCAATGTAGACCCCTGATGATGATGCAGTAATCAAAGCGAAGGCATCAGATACACCAGGCAAGACATTGATGAAGGCTGAAACACATACTACAATAGCTGAAACAATGATAGCACATGAAGGAATACCATTACGTGACAAAGTATCTAGCTTCAAAGCTTTCATGACTTTACTATTTGGTGTTTCCTTAGCAATTTGGAAGAGGTGACGACCTGTAGAGTAAAGTGTTGAGTTCAATGATGAAGCCGCTGCTGTCAAGACAACAAAGTTAATGAAGGCTGCTGCCCACTTGATACCAGCCATTTGGAAGACCGTTACGAACGGTGATTCATTAACTGGAAGTTTTTGCCATGGGAAGATAGCCATGAGGGCAATGAGGGCACCCACATAGAAGATGACAATACGAATCGGAATCTCCTTGATTGCCTTTGGTAAAACCTTACGTGGATTTGCTGTCTCAGAAGTTGTAATCCCTACAAATTCGATGGCTTGGTAAGCAAAGAAGACCATTTGGAAGGTCATAACAAAGCTTACCCAACCTTTAGGGAACATCTGGAAGCCGTGTGTAATATTGGCAAGGCTAGCATGTCCAGCAGGCGTTTCAAAGTTGGTTGCTACCATGAAGATACCTGTTGCGATAAGAGCTAGAATAGTGACAATCTTGATCATCCCAAACCAAAACTCAACTTCCCCGAAAATCTTAACCGCAATCAGGTTAACCGAACTCAGGATAATCAAGAAGACAATCTGAATCTGCCAGGCAGGCCAACTTGGGAACCAATATTGGACATAAGTTGATACGGCCGTAATTTCTGCCATTCCAAGGAATATCAGTGATACCCAGTAAGACCAACCCGAAAAGAATCCCCAGCCCTTACCAAGGTATTTGGTAATAAAGTTGATAAAAGTGTGCTGGTCAGGATCCATATAGAGCATCTCACCGATCGCTCGCATCATAAGATACATGAAGATACCAGTTAGTATATATACTAAGATGATTGAAGGTCCTGTTAGGGAAAGGGAACGCCCCGCTCCAAGGAAGAGACCTGTACCGATCGTACCAGCGATGGCAATCAGCTGGACGTGACGGTTTTGAAGACCACGCACCATCCCATTCTCAGTCTGGTTGTCGTCGTCTTTATGATGTTGCTTTTGCGACATTTTTTTCACTCCAATTCTATTGAGCACGACTCATTGAATCATGCCATTTTTTAACATAACTTATATTTTACCATTTTTGAAATAATTGGTCAATTTTATACAGAATATTCAGAATTTTATACTTCAAAACAAGGGCTTGGAAAAATTCCAAACCCTTGTTCATCGTTATTATGATTCAGGATCATCAAGGCTACGGCCATGCAAACCTTTTTCACGTTGTATTTGACGTAGTTTTTCAGGTGTCACATCGTTACCCTCTTCGTCAACGACTTTAATTCCTTCGATATGATGTCGAACCGAACGACGATAACCTTCAATGTATTCTTCACGAAGTTTTGCTTGTTCCACTGCTTCTTCTGGAGTCAAACCTTCTGTTTTCTTCTTTTTAGCAAGCTCATTGATACGAGCAATTTTTTTAGGATCCATTCCCTTTCACCTCTATTTTGTGTTCAATTGGTTGAAGGCTGCAACAGCATTAGCTTTAGACACAAGACCTGCAAGAAGGGCCAAACGGTTGTTTTTAACAGCCTCATCTTCTGCCATAACCATAGTATTGTCAAAGAAGGCATCGATGACTGGGCTAAGAGCGAAGAGCTGTGCCAATTTGTCACTTGCTGAACCTGTCAATTCAAGCTCTTCAATCGCTTTAGCAAGGGCTTTTTCTTGGTCGTTTTCAAAGAGACTAGCATCGACTGTCACTGAAGCATCCGCTTTTTCTGCCAAGTTGAAGGCACGAGAAAGTGACTCAACAGCTGACTTATAGCCATCAGCCTTAGCAGCTTCTGAGAGGGCGTCAGCTGCTTCAAGCATATCAGCCACGACAAAGTTTGAACCAGCAAGAACGGCTTCTTTGATATCTTTTGAAGTGCGTCCCATCATCTTGTCCACACGCGCTTTGATGAAGTTGATGACTTCTGCTTGATTGTCATATGAAAGACTATCAAATGAAAGTCCGTAAAGGCTGTCAATCAACTCATCCATAGGGATATGCCAACCAAAAGCATCCAAGATACGAACAATCCCTTGTGTTGCACGACGAAGCGCATAAGGGTCATTTGAACCTGATGGAATCAAGCCAACTGAGAAGAATGAAAGTAGGGTATCCAATTTATCTGCAAGCGCAAGGATAGCACCAACCTTAGTCTCTGGAAGAGCTCCGTCTGCTGAATCAGGAAGGTAGTGCTCACGGATAGCTGTCGCTACCGCAGCATCTTCACCAGCGAGAAGGGCATATTTTTCACCCATGATTCCTTGCAATTCATCGAACTCTCCGACCATACCAGTCAAGAGGTCAAATTTGTAGATTTCAGCTGCACGAGCTACGGCTGCCGTTTCTTCTGCAGTCAAACCAGCTTGCTCAGCTAGTGACGCTGCAATAACACCCGCACGTGCCATGTGTTCTGAAAGAGAACCAATTTTTTCATGGAAGGTCACGTTAGCCAATTTAGCAACGAGGTCTTCAATCTTAAGTTTTTGGTCTTCACGCCAGAAGAATTCACCGTCTTCAAGACGTGCCACCAATACTTTTTCATTTCCTCGGATAACATTTTCCAAGTGCTCAGCGTTACCATTACGGACTGAGATGAAGTTTGGTTTAAGTTTACCATCAAGGTCACGTACAACAAAGTAACGTTGGTGCGTTTCCATTGAGGTCACCAAAACTTCTTCTGGAACATCCAAATACTTAGTATCAAAACTTCCCATGAAGGCAGTTGGGTATTCGACCAAGTTCAAGACTTCATTCAAAAGGCCTTCTTCGATTTGAACTTGAACACCTTGTTCTGCTTCGATAGCCTTGATTTGCTCACGAATCATATTTTCACGTTCTTTGCTATCCGCAATCACGTAAACGGTACGAAGGTCTTCTTCATAAGAATCCGCATTAGTAATTTCCACTTCATGTCCAAGGAAACGGTGTCCACGGCTCACACGACCTGACTTGATATCCAAGAAATCAAGGTCGAGCGCTTCGTCGCCCAAAAGAACTGTCAAGGTGTGAACTGGGCGAATGTATTCAAATGTATTGTTAGCCCAGTGCATGCTGACAGGGAAGGTCAATGAAGCAAGCACTTCTGGAACGCCAGCCAAGACTTCTTTAGCTGGTTTTCCAGCTTCGTGCTTAGTGACATAAACGTACTCTTCACCTTTGACTTCACGGAATTCAATATCATCAACCGTCAAGCCTTTCCCACGGACGAATCCTTGTGCCGCTTTTGAGAAGTTTCCATCTGCATCCAAGGCAATTTTCTTAGAAGGTCCTTTAAAATCTTCGGTCAAATCAGATTGTTGATCAGCCAAACCAATCACACGGACTGCCAAACGACGTGGTGTTGAGAAGGTTTGAATGCTTTCGTATGAAAGACGGTTGTCATCCAAGAAGGCTGCCATTTTCTCACCGAGTTGTTTTTCACTTGGTGTGACAACGTAGGCTGGCAACTCTTCAAGTCCTAGTTCTACTAATAAGTTTTTTGTCATGTTTTTTCTCCGAAAAATATCTTTTTTTCCAGTTTGCCTTATGTGATTGGCACGCAAGCAACCGACTTCGTCGTTTCATTGCTAAAATTGGAGCCTAAGGTCTCCAATTTTGCCTGGTATCGTTAGTTTCTCTAACGATACCTTTATCACTGCGGCAACTGGTTCTTTAGGATTGCTCGATCAGCCAATCCCATCTAATACGCTCTCGTTATTCTTCCTCTTCTGCTAGGAGTTTTGCGCGTGTGGCTTCGTCAAGAAGTGGGTAACCGAGTTTCTTGCGTTCTGCGACGAAGGTTTTTGCTACGACACGGGCCAAGTTACGGATGCGGGCAATGTAACCGGCACGTTCTGTAACGGATACTGCTCCACGAGCATCAAGCAAGTTGAAGGTATGTGAACATTTCAAAACGTAGTCATAGGCAGGGTGAACAAGTCCCAATTCCAAAGCACGTCCTGCTTCTTTTTCAAATTTTTCGAAGTTTTCAAGAAGCATATCTTGGTCAGAAACTTCAAAGCTGTATTTTGAGTGTTCATATTCTGGTTGAAGGAAGATTTCTCCGT
>ERZ1699260.611-NODE-611-length-12383-cov-1.652170_pt1 | contig 12383 bp, 10 predicted proteins | sample MGYA00581519_ERZ1699260 | MGnify/ENA primary metagenome ERZ1699260 (study PRJEB42319, sample SAMD00040324) | human oral metagenome | material: saliva | host: Homo sapiens | study: EMG produced TPA metagenomics assembly of PRJDB4115 data set (Metgenomic analysis of... | reverse complement strand
AGCTTGGGTTACGGCCTTCAATTTTTACAACAACGTTACCATTGTGTCCGAAATGTTTTAAACGAACTAATGGAGTATTACCGATTGAGTATGAGTTATCTGCATAAATTGTCATTTTACTGTCCTTTTATATTTTGGAATGAGTTGATGTAGTAGTTATAACACTGGTTTTTATATAAAAAAAATAGTTAATAGCTATATTTTATAACTAAATGCTATTTATTCACGATGTTATTTCCTGAAGGCTTAATTTCTGTACTCGTAGAACGTGTCACAATTTGTGTTGAACCTGAAGTGCGGTCAAAATTCATATCAAATTTTAATTGTGAGCGATAATTTTCCACCCACATTACGGTTGCACCACAGACCGCCACAGGAATAATCACTAAATTCACAAGTGGCAATGCGGTACAAAGAGTAATTAACGCCCCGAATGTCAGGCTTTGAGAACGTCTTTCGCCTAACGCATTTTTCATAATGCCAAAAGAAATTTTATGGTTATCAAACGGGTAGTCACAGTACTGAATCGCCATCATCCAACAGGTAAATAGGAATGTTAGTACTGGAATAATGGTTTGTCCGATAACTGGGATAAAACTCAATAAGAACAAGCCCACAAATTTCGGTAAGCTGTACCATAGTTTTTGCCATTCTCGGTTCAACATACGCGGCACATCTTTCATAATTTCGGCAAAACCATCATCATTAACGGCTTCACCAGTCAGCATTTTTTCAACTTTTTCTGCTAACAATCCATTAAACGGTGCGGCAATAAAGCCTGAAAGTGTTGTAAAGGCAAAATAGAAAAATAAGAGAATTGAGCCAATAGACAGCACGAGTAAAATCACACTTAAAAAGCTTAACCAATCTGGAATAAAGCTCATCACCCAGTCGATCATCGTGGAGATTTGTGAAACAAATAGCCAAAATAAGCCTGTAAGAAGGACGACGTTAAGTAAAATCGGCATAATCACAAAACGACGGAGGCCTTTTTGCGTAATGAAATGCCAACCCATCACGAAATGATTGAAAGCAGATTTTATTTCATTTTGATCGATCATCATTGTTCCTTTAAATTGAAAAGTAAAAAAATACAAAATGTCACAGAAAGACAATATTTTTTGAGAAAAATTCCATCTCATCCCTTTTAATATCTTGTTTGCTTTCCTATTTTTTCACCTGTGGAAATGTGATAGGATTAGCAAAAATCATTGCGTTAAGGAGCAACAAGAATGGACTTAAATACCATTTTGATTATTTTAGGGGTAATTGCTTTAATTGCCTTAGTGGTACACGGATTATGGTCAAATCGTCGTGAGAAATCAAAATATTTTAAAAGTGCGAATACATTTAACCGCACTTCTAAAAGTGGGGAGGTCAATTCTTTTTCGCAAGCCGCTGATCCTAATGCGGATATTCGTTTAACACATCGTGCTCAAGCGGCACAGCCTGTACAACAAAATGTTCAACCTAAAGTGACACCTCAGGCGGCAAGCCAACAGCAATTTAATTTTGATGAGCAGCGAGCTCAAGTGGATGCGCGTCAAATAGAAAAAAGCGTGGATGATATTAAAATCTCTCTACCAAATCAGCCAGTTTATGAGATGAATACGGCACATGCTCCTGCGCCAAAAACTGAGCCAGTGGTTTATCCTGAAACGAATGTACAGCCGAAACCAAGTGTAGCAGAAATGACAATCGAAGAACTAGAAGCACAAAGCAATGATTTTGACGGTGTGAATTCTTCTTCGCCTGAACTGCGTGAGCAATTAGCTGAGATGTCATTAAATCCAGCTCAAGAACCTGTTCATGAGAACGTGCATTTTAACTATCACGAACCAGTAGAAGTAGAAAAACCAAAACAAACCACGGGTTTTGTTCAACTTTATGTGATTTCAAATCAAAATCGTGAATTCTATGGTCCACAATTATCTCAATCTTTAGAAAACCTCGGTTTTATTTTTGGTGAGCGTCAAATGTATCACCGCCACTTTGATTTAAGTGTGGCAAGCCCAGTGTTATTTAGCGTAGCCAATATTGAACAACCCGGTACGTTTGATTATTACAATATGGCCGAGTTTTCAACCATGGGCGTGGTACTCTTCATGCAGCTACCATCGCCAGGTAATAATTTGGCAAACTTACGTATGATGATTCGCGCAGCGAAAACCATCGCAGAAGATTTAGGTGGCGTGGTGTTGACTGATCAGCAAGAGATTTTTGATGATGTAGCTGAGCAGGATTATTTATCTCGCATCGCATAAAACGCACGAAAAAATAACCGCACTTTGGGCGAGCCGATGGTTCGCCCATTTTAATTCAATGAGTAAACCGTTAGAGAACATTATGAGCCTTCAGCAACAAATTGATACATTACGTCAGGATCTTCGTCGTTATGAATATGAATATCATGTATTGGATAACCCAACCATTCCTGATGCGGAATATGACCGTTTATTTCATCAACTTAAAGCCTTAGAAGCCGCTCATCCGGAACTCATTACGGCAGATTCACCTACTCAACGTGTGGGCGCCAAACCGCTGTCAGGCTTTGCTCAGATTCGTCATGAAATTCCAATGCTGTCTTTGGATAATGCTTTCTCAGATGAGGAATTTTATGCATTCGTAAAACGTATTGAAGATCGTCTTATTCGTTTGCCTGAACCACTCACTTTCTGCTGTGAGCCGAAATTAGATGGTTTAGCGGTGAGTATTTTGTATGTGAATGGCGTACTGACTCAAGCGGCAACCCGTGGTGATGGGACGACAGGGGAAGATATTACTGCCAATATTCGCACGATTCGAAATATTCCCTTGCAGCTTTTAATGGACAATCCGCCTGTACGTTTAGAAGTGCGTGGTGAAGTGTTTATGCCACACGCAGGCTTTGAGCGTTTAAATCAACAGGCTCTAGAGAAAGGTGAGAAAACTTTTGCTAACCCACGTAATGCAGCAGCGGGATCGTTGCGCCAGCTTGATCCAAAAATTACGAGTAAGCGTCCATTGGTATTGAATGCTTATGGTATTGGTATTGCTGAAGGGGTTGATTTGCCGAATACGCATTATGATCGTTTGCAATGGTTGAAGTCTATTGGGATTCCGGTAAACCCAGAAATCCGTTTATGTAACGGCACAGATGAAGTGTTGGATTTTTATCGTGATATTCAAAATAAACGTAGTGCTCTTGGCTACGATATTGATGGTACTGTGCTGAAAATCAATGATATTGCGTTACAAGAGAAATTAGGGTTTATCTCAAAAGCACCGCGTTGGGCGATTGCTTATAAATTCCCTGCACAAGAAGAATTAACTCGTTTAAATGATGTGGAATTCCAAGTAGGCAGAACGGGGGCAATTACTCCAGTAGCCAAATTAGAACCGGTATTTGTGGCAGGTGTCACGGTAAGTAATGCCACATTACATAACGGCGATGAAATTGAACGCTTGGACATTGCGATTGGCGATACAGTGGTTATTCGCCGTGCGGGAGATGTGATCCCTCCAATTATCGGCGTATTGCACGATCGTCGCCCAGCAGATGCGAGACCGATTGTTTTTCCAGAAACTTGTCCTGTGTGTGATTCGGCCATTGTTCGTATTGAAGGCGAAGCAGTAGCTCGTTGTACGGGCGGTTTGTTCTGTGCAGCACAGCGTAAAGAGGCGCTTAAACATTTCGTTTCTCGCAAGGCCATGGATATTGATGGCGTAGGGGGTAAATTAATCGAGCAGCTGGTGGATCGTGAATTAATTCATACGCCAGCCGATTTATTCAAGTTAGATTTAACTACGCTAACCCGTTTGGAAAGAATGGGCACAAAATCTGCTGAAAATGCATTGGCTAGTCTTGAAAAAGCAAAAAATACGACGTTAGCACGTTTTATTTTTGCTTTAGGGATTCGTGAAGTGGGTGAAGCAACGGCATTGAATTTAGCAAATCATTTCAAAACCTTAGAAGCTTTGCAAAATGCAGATTTAGAAGCCTTACAGCAAGTGCCTGATGTGGGCGAAGTAGTGGCAAATCGTATTTTGGCGTTTTGGCACGAACCACATAATGTGGCGGTAGTGAATGATTTAATCGCTCAAGGCGTACATTGGGAAACCGTGGAAACCAAAGAAGTGACAGAAAACCGCTTTAAAGGCAAAACGGTGGTGTTAACCGGAACCTTAACTCAAATGGGACGTAATGAAGCTAAAGCCTTATTACAAGACATGGGCGCGAAAGTGAGCGGCTCGGTTTCAGCAAAAACAGATTTTGTGATTGCCGGTGATGCGGCGGGTTCTAAGCTCACAAAAGCACAAGAATTAGGTGTTACCGTTCTAACGGAAGAAGAATTTTTGGCTCAGATTTAACCGTCTCAATCGAAAAAAACTAAAAAAATGACCGCACTTCATCTCATCTCAAGATTAAGTGCGGTTTAACTTTTCTTCTTAATAAACGATAGCGGACATTTTAAGCTCTTAATTTACTGGCTCCGCGTTCCAGTTGTTTTGCCAAGCATTCTTTTGAAGCAATAATCTGTTTACCAAAACGTTTATATAAACGTTGTTTTAATTTTGCCAACCCTTTCACTTTAGCACTTTTTTCTGCCCCAAATAATTGCTTAATATGGAGTGTTACCTGACCAATCTCTTGTAAGGCTATACCTGTTTTGGCTTTTAATTCGTTTAATTGGAACGTGATTTTTTCCTGTACATGCTGTTCCAATCGTTGCGTTAATTCTGTCGTATCGGCGGTTTCATTTTGACACAACTGTTCAAATTCGGCGATTTCTGTACTGAAATCTAGCTGTAACCCTTGTTCCAGTTCAATTAATACTGCCGTGCCGTATTCCAATTGTGATGTTAATTGCTGTTGGCTTTGAACTAATTGATTTTGAATGGCTTCACTTTGCTCAATACATTCATTTAATGATTGTTTCATTTCTGTTTGTTGCTGCATAGCAGAGGCTTTTAGTGAATCAATTCGTTGTTGAATTTGCTGCATAAGATCTGACATTGTTTGTACGTTTTCCATTCTCTTCTCCTTTGGGATTTTTAACCGCACTTAAGAAAAGTGCGGTCATTTTGTTACTTATTTTTTGATGATTTGTTTCACATCCACTTCTGTTTTATTCCATTCTTTATCGACTTTACCGATAATTTGAATGTTATCTTGAGGTGCTATCGTTTCACCATTCCATGCTTTTTTGCTGACTTCAATTTGAATTTCTTTTCCACTTGCGTCTTTAAATAAGAAATCCTTTTTACCAATTTGTTTTACAATTTGTCCGTCTAAACGAACTGGAGTGTCATCATTGGCATTTAATGCATCATCAACGGTTTTTACAATAACACTTTCATCGACAAAACCTTGTTGGAGGTTGTGCTTGTGACCATCATTAAATCCTTGTGCTATTGCGGTGTTATATACGGCAACAGAAGATAATGCGATAGCTGCAACAGTAAGTAATTTTTTCATAGTTTGTTCTCCTAAATAAGATAATCATAAAGTAAGTTGAAAGTTTTGCTTTCAGATGTATTAAATCATTCAAATCTTAATCTTTTCTTAAGTGATTAACATTTTTCAGATTTATTTATCGATTGGGTTGTTTGCCTTTCGATGAGTGTATTTAAACAAGAGAATCTTAAGGAAAGATTAAGAGAGGTAAAAAAAATGAAAATTTTTTGAAAATAAAAAAATAGGGCGTTTAAGCCCTACTTTTATGAGAAAAATGCCTTGAAAATCTACCGCACTTTAGCCTGCTACTGCAGGTAAATAACCCGATTGAATTAAGAATGGCACGATCATAATGATTACGCCAATTACTAAGGCTATCACTAAGGTTACGTTTCCACCGATTACGCGATAAGGCAGATTCGGATTCGCTTGACGTGTTTTCCATGCGAGACCAATAGGCAAAATCAAGCAGTAGAACGAACAGAGTAAACCCGCATAGCTTAATGCCGCGATAAAGCCTTCAGGATAATATAAGGCAAACGCAAGTGGTGGTGTGAAGGCGGTAACCGTCAGTGTCAAGCGATTGTGTGGCAATTTGTAACGTTTAAATAAATCGCCTAAACCTTCAAATACCCCGAGCATGACACCAAGGAAAGAGGTGATTAATGCAAGTGCTGAGAACACACGCACGATTTCGCCCATGATGTGGGAGTTCGTGATTTGACGTGTTGCATTGACTAAGCCGTTAAGGGTTGGATCTGCTTGTAACACTTGCACGAATTCATTTTGACTTAATACGCCGTGAGTCGCTAATTGCCACACTAAATAAGCCATAAGTGGAATGGCTGTACCAATTAAAATCGCTTTACGGAATTGAGTAACACTACCATCTAAATAGCTGTTTACGCTGCCCATGATGATGTGGAAGCCAAAAGAGGTAAAGAAAATTGGCGCCGCAGAGATCACGAAAGCATAATTTAAAGGTAAGGCCATCAGGTTATCGACAGACACTTTGGGTAACATCATGAATAACATGAAAGCAAAGGCAATTAATTTACCGATGAACAGAATGCGAGTGGCACCATCAACGCCTCTTGTACCTACAACCACAAAGACACCGAGTACGACGGTAAATAAAATGATTGAAAGTTCGGAGGAAAGACTTTCAAAGCCAAAAGCGGTTGGTAAACCCGATAATAATGAACCGCCTCCGGTGATGTAGGCCGCAGAAAGAGCATAAAGTAAAATGAGCAAACTAAAGGTGGCTAAGACACGTCCAGTGATGCCGAAGTATTTTTCAGCGAGAGTCGCCACGCCATCATTTAATCGATCGGCTGTTTGGTAGACTTCAACAAAAAGTAAACCGCTGTAAACCAAAAGTGCCCATAAGCCGACTAATAAGAAAACGGTGTAACCAAAACCAATACCGGCAGAGGTTAATGGCATCGCGAGCATTCCCGCCCCGATGGTCGTGCCTGCAATGATTAAGGCACTGCCGAATGTTTTGTTTTTTAGCATAAAATTGTTCTCCGAGTATAAAATTGAAAAACGAGGTTAAAGCTGACCGCACTTTTCTTTGTAATGATAGCGGCAAACCGAAAGGTAAGAGTCGTTTCCACCAATTTGGATTTGTTCCCCTTCCTTAATGACTTCACCTTGTTCATTTAAACGTAAAACGAAATTGGCTTTACGTCCACAATAACAGATTGTTTTTAATTCTTCTAGTTGATCTGCCCAAGCAAGTAAATACTTACTGCCTTCAAATAGCTCTGCTTGGAAGTCGGTACGCAAGCCATAACAAAGTACAGGAATTTTCAGTTTATCGACGACATCGCTTAATTGATAGACTTGCTGTTTCGTTAAAAACTGGGCTTCGTCAACTAAAACACAATGAATTTTTTCTTGTTGTAAACGTTGACTCACTTCGGCAAAAAGGTCACTCGTTGACGTAAATAAATTGGCGTCTTCATGAATACCAATACGCGACGTGACTTTGCCTAATCCAAAACGGTCATCAATAGCAGCCGTATAAACCATGGTGTTCATATTGCGTTCACGGTAGTTATAGGAAGACTGCAGCAACGTAGTTGATTTGCCCGCATTCATTGTAGAGTAGTAAAAATAGAGTTTTGCCATTATTTAATCACCCATTTCCAGAAATAATAGGCAATAAATCCTGCAACAGGTGGACAGGCTGCGAGCATAAAGGTACCGTAAGTTGCACCACCGCCAACCATTTTTCCGGCAGCTGAAAGCGCGCTAACGATATCACCACTTGGTGTGGTAAAAATCCATGCGCCAATAATCGCGAGCACTAAAAAACAAGCGATACCGGCTGCACGCATAGCTCTCACTTTAATCATATTTTCCATATTTTTTCTTTAAATTGCAGGGAGTTCAGTCATTGCCCAACGAGGTTTAACATCAATGGCGAGATCGCTATGCTGACCTTGTTTTAAGCGTAAAAAGCCCGTATAGGCAATCATGGCGCCATTATCGGTACAAAATTGAGGTTGCGGATAAAATACTTCACCACCAAGATTTTTCATCATTGTGCCAAGGGTTTCACGTAATTTTTTGTTTGCACTCACCCCGCCAGCAATCACTAAACGCTTATAGCCGGTTTCTTTTAAGGCACGTTTACATTTAATTGCAAGTGTATCCACGACGGAATCTTGGAAGGCAAAGGCAATATCGGCTTTGGTTTGTTCGGTTAATTCGCCTTCTTGTTTGATCGCCTGATTAATGGTGTTAGCTGCTGAGGTTTTTAAGCCTGAAAAGCTAAAATCAAGACCAGGGCGATCTGTCATAGGGCGTGGAAATACAAAGCGATCTTTTGATCCTTTTTCGGCTAAACGTGAAAGTGCTGCACCGCCAGGGTAATCTAACCCTAATAATTTCGCGGTTTTATCAAAGGCTTCACCCGCGGCATCATCAATGGATTCGCCAATGACTTCATATTTTCCTACGCCATCAACGCGCACTAATTGCGTATGTCCACCTGAAACTAAGAGGGCAATAAATGGAAAGTGCGGTCGATTTTCATCAAGCATTGGCGCAAGTAGATGACCTTCCATGTGATGTACGCCAATAGCGGGCACATTCCAGGCATAAGCCAGTGAACGCGCGATCGTTGCGCCCACTAATAATGCGCCCACTAACCCCGGGCCACTTGTATAGGCGATACCATCAATTTGATCAGCGGCTAAATTGGCTTCTTCTAATGCGGCTTTAATTAATGGCGCCGTTTTGCGAATGTGATCGCGGGAAGCCAGCTCTGGCACTACACCACCGTAATCCGCATGCAAGGCAATTTGCGTGTAAAGCTGATTAGCAATTAAGCCTTTGTCTTCATCATAAATCGCGACACCTGTTTCATCACAGGAGGTTTCGATCCCTAAAATACGCATTTTCTTCTCATTTTATTAAAAAAATTGGCAAAGATTTTACCTTGTTTAGCCCGCTTAAACCAGTTCAAACGCCAAATTTTCAGCAAATAGGCGATCTTTCCTTTGCTTTTGCAGGGAAGATCGATTAGAATTGCGTCCTTTATTGAATTTGCCGTTCATTCGGCAGTAATAAAAATTTAAAATTGCAATTAAATTAAACTCATTGAGGTGATTGGCTTATGCCTGTAATTAAAGTACGTGAAAACGAATCATTCGACGTAGCTTTACGTCGTTTCAAACGCTCTTGCGAAAAAGCTGGTATTTTAGCAGAAGTTCGCGCTCGTGAATTCTATGAAAAACCAACTACAATCCGTAAACGTGAAAAAGCAACGCTTGCTAAACGTCACGCTAAACGTAATGCTCGCGAAAACGCGCGCAATACCCGTTTATACTAATTTGTAGTATTTTCTAACTCGAGTTAAGACAAACCGTGAAACCTTTTGGGTATCACGGTTTTGTTGCTTTAAATTCATCGAAAAAAAGTCACGCAAAATCAACCGCACTTTCGCATCGTATTCAAGGAGGCAAGGCAATGAAAGGCTCAATTCCACGCCAATTTATTGATGATCTGCTCACAAAATCGAATATTGTCGATGTGATTAATGCGCGCGTGAAACTCAAAAAAGCGGGACGAGATTATCAAGCTTGCTGTCCGTTTCATCATGAAAAAACACCCTCCTTTACGGTAAGTGAAAAAAAACAATTCTATTATTGCTTCGGCTGTGGCGCGAAAGGCAATGCGATTTCATTTTTAATGGATTATGACAAATTAGAATTTGTTGAAGCCGTTGAAGAACTTGCCGCTTCGGCAGGGCTTGAAGTGCCTTATGAAAAACGCCCAAATCAATTCGGCAATAAACCGGATGTGAGCTATCAAACAAAACGTAATTTATACGATTTGATGCAAGAGATTGCATCGTTTTATCAAGCTCAACTCCCGCTAAGTATTCCTGCTCAAAGCTATCTTCAGCAACGCGGTTTATCGCCAGAAATTATTGCTCGTTTTCAAATTGGTTATGTACCCAATGCGATGGATACGGTGTTGCGTCAATTCGGCAAAAATCGAGAAGAACAGAAAAAACTGTTTGATTTAGGTATGCTTTCTCGAAACGATCGTGGCAATGTGTACGATAAATTCCGTAATCGCATTATGTTTCCGATTCGAGATAAGCGTGGTCGTACGGTTGCCTTTGGTGGACGTGTTTTAACGGATGAAAAACCCAAATATCTAAACTCACCCGAAACCATTACATACCATAAAGGTAATGAACTTTATGGCTTGTATGAAGCCTTACAAATCAATGATGAGCCAGAAAAATTACTGGTGGTTGAAGGCTACATGGATGTGGTGGCATTAGCACAATTTGGTGTGAATTATGCGGTGGCTTCTCTTGGTACATCGACGACCTCGGAACAAATTCAATTATTGTTCCGTTCAACAGAGCAAGTCATTTGCTGCTATGATGGCGATAGAGCAGGGCGTGATGCCGCTTGGCGAGCCCTTGAAAACGCCTTACCTTATCTGGAAGACGGACGACAAATTAAGTTTATTTTCCTGCCTGATGGAGAAGATCCGGATACTTATATTCGTCAATATGGTAAAGAAAAGTTTGAAGAATATATTGAGCAAGCCCAGTCTCTCACAGAATTTTTATTCGCGCATTTAAGTCCGCAGGTGGATTTCTCGACGCAAGAAGGACGAGGCAAGCTAGTAGCGCTGGCGGCGCCTTTAATTCGTCAAATTCCTGGTGATATGTTGCGCTTGTCATTACGCAATATGTTGGCGCAAAAGCTTGGGATCTTTGATCAATCACAGCTTGAAAGTTTAATTCCAAATCAAATAGATAAGTCTGAACCCAAACCTAAAACGCCACAAAAAACCATTAAGAAAACGCCAATGCGCGTGGTGATTTCGCTGTTATTACAGAATTCACAGTTAGTGAATCGCATTTCGGATGTGGGTTTACAAGCCTTAAAGCATGAGGCGGGTTACGAATTACTCGAAAAATTGACCGCACTTTGTCGTGAACGAGAAGGCATTACAACAGGGCAAATCTTAGAATATTTTCGTGATACAGAATTCAGCAAACCCCTTGAAATATTGGCTTCTTGGGATCATCTATTAGATGACTTAGAAATCATTAATGCATTCTCTCAAAACTATCGTCGATTGAATATTCAGGCGATTGAACGAGATATTGAAATGCTGATTGCAAAAGAAAGGGCGGAAGGCTTAACTGATCAAGAACGAGCAATTTTAGTGAATTTGCTCAAGGGAAAAGAAGAGCAGAAAAAACAGTTAGTTAATCCGTCATAACAATGGTAAAATCTCCTGTTCAAAACAAGGGCTTTTATCTTCCAAAAATAACGCAAAACGGGAATAAAAATGGAACAAAATCAACAATCTACCGCAGAGCAATATTCAGAACAAATTGAACAGCTTATGGAATTAGGTCGTACGCAAGGTTATTTAACCTATGCGGAGATTAATGACTTACTTCCGGAAGATGTGATCGATCCAGAGTATTACGATAAGTTGTTGCAGACTTTACAGCATGATGCGGGTATTCCGGTTCTTGATGAAGCGCCGGAAAGTGACGAAATGATGTTGAATGACACGATTCCGGATGAAGATGCAGTGGAAGAAGCAACACAGATTTTGTCAAATGTGGAATCTGAAATCGGCCGTACAACCGATCCTGTGCGTATGTATATGCGTGAAATGGGAACGGTTGATCTTCTTACCCGTGAAGATGAGATCAGCATTGCAAAACGTATTGAAGAAGGGATTGATGAAGTTCAAACCGCCATTGCAGCATATCCAGAAGCGTTAACAGAGCTATTAAATAATTATGATCAAGTAGAAGCGGGTAATTATCGTTTAGCTGATTTAATTACCGGCTTTGTGGATCCAAATATTGCCGCAGAGGAAGCAGCAAATATTGATGAGAATTTTGCTGACGAAGAGGAAAGTGTTGAAGCCGCTGCAGCTGCAGAAGTTGATGATGAGAGCGATGAGGAAGATGAAAGCAATAGCAGCTCAAGTTCTGATGAGAGCGATTCTGATAACAGCATCGATCCTGAAGTAGCGCGTGAAAGATTTGCGGCATTAAGAGAGCAACACACTAAAACATTAGCAACTATTGCAAAACACGGACGCAGTGGTAAACGCGCAAAAGATCAAATTGCTCTACTCGCAGATATTTTTAAACAATTCCGTTTAGTGCCAAAACAATTTGATGTACTTGTTTTATCAATGAAGAATATGATGAAACGTGTACGTTCAGAAGAGCGTCAACTACAAAAAGTATTAGTTGATATTGCAGGTATGCCAAAAGATGAATTTGAGGCGCTTATTGTTGCGAATGGCAGCAGTGATGCATGGGTAGCAAAAGCATTAAAATCAACGAAAGCTTGGGCAAAACGTTTACCAAAATATGAAGAGCGTATCCGTTTATCTTTAGATAACTTAGCGAATATTGAACAGCATACTAATC